>Ga0116231_10001962_pt1 | contig 42859 bp, 30 predicted proteins | sample S1TSphgellanicum_2_FD_89695 | JGI IMG/M metagenome (GOLD analysis project Ga0116231, IMG submission 89695) | Host-associated microbial communities from peat moss isolated from Minnesota, USA - S1T2_Fd - Sphagnum magellanicum MG | ecosystem: Host-associated > Plants > Peat moss > Unclassified... | reverse complement strand
TTAAATAAATTTTCCTTATTCTTTAAATATTTAATTATATTTTTTCCCCACAACCCAATAATTTCCCCCCTAATTTTTAATTTTTTTATTTTTTTTTCTATTTTTCCCCCCCCCCCCCTTTTTCAGGTAAATACAAAATTTTATTAAAATAAATTAAAGGGTATTTTTAAAGAACTTGCATTCACAAAAAGTGAAAAGGTAAACTTTTGCACAAGTTTTTTTTTATGGATTTTACATGAATTTGTTTCATTTTTTATAAGAATAAGAGTTTTTTTTCTCAAACTACCACATAATCATCATATTTTCATACATGTATGATATTCCAAAAGGATGGTGTGAACAAGTAAAAATCTCTAGACTAGTTAGTATTATAGGCCTCCTAATAATTAATATTTACTAATGGCAAATTTACTATCCTTTATCCAAAGAGTGAAGCTAATGGGATTAAGTAGTTCATGTTAGTGAGCGGTTGAGGGTAATCTACCCAATCATATGGGAGATTTTTAAAAAGGGATTAAGATAAGGGCCCTATTTTTTTGGTGTCAATGTGGACCTTGTGTGGTTTGTGAAAAAGGATTAGATGAGGTGTTGGGAGACTTCTAAGACATTTGATACTTTTGTAATTGGAGTTCAAATGAAGGATTCTCTTGGAGAAGTGTGTATTATATTACTAAGGAGGAGAGAGTAGTGAGGAAATGTACTTGTATTTGTGTGTGATTTTAATGGAAAATGGTTGAAGAACTTGAAGTGTTTTGGTGTGCATCTATTTTATTAAGAGATGTGGAAGGTAGAACAGTTGGATATCATATAAAGTATGTTGCTCCTTCACATGGTATTTCTACATTTCATTCAAAACATAAAATAAAAAGGCATACCACTTGGTAACTTTTAAAGTAGTAAGTTACTAACTACCACATGAAGGTTCCTCCAATACTTGGTGGTAGTAAGAAGGGGAAAAACACTAGCAAATAACCACTTGCAAACTAAAATGTACTGCTATAGGCGGCAAGCAATGGCTATGAGTGGATGTAGTGTGTTGCAGATGATAGAAAGTAATGGGGAGGCATTCAAAGTGTTGCAAGTGACAGGAAAAGTCACTAAAAGGCTTATAGACATGGTTGAGGTGGGACAATAGTTATAGGAGGTCTACAAATTCCACTATGGCAACACCCATGGTTGTTGAAGGTATTGCAAAACTTTGCAAAGTAACTACTCTTAGGTTATGATCATTCCCCATGTTGCCCTTTTCTATTTTTTCCCCCTACCCCCCTTAGATTAACTTACATATAAAATGATAGGTTTGTTCTTAGACAACAAACTTTATTTTCTTCCTTTGCTATTTGTGTGACTTATTACTTACTATTTGAATAATTATAATAAAGTAAGTTAATGAAGGTAATTTCTTTTTATTGAATAATAAGGTGTTGACTTTGTTCCTTTGATTTTACCTCCTAGAAGATAGTAAGGATCAAGGGCCACAATTTCACCTTTAACATTTGGCAACCATCCCGTGGATGGTATTTGGGATATTTTTGGGAAAAAAAAATTAGTTTTGAATGATTTTCAATTTGGGGCAAATGATAGGTTATCAATTTGAGTGGTTGGGATAATGTTAACATTTTAATATTTGATTTTGGAAAGTAAACAGAGACCTTACTATCCATGTTGACTAAAGGCAGTGGCAAAATCCTAAAGAAAGGATAGTGGTTACAAGGTAAGGTGGTTCATTTTTTGTGTCATAATGCAATTTTTTGTAGAGTGGCATGCATTTACATGTTATTAACATGCCATAAAAACAATAAATTTTCAAATTTGTAATTAGATTTTGATTGTTAACATGAAGAAAAAGACATTTATATAAAAAAGTTGCAACATATATACACCAAATATATAATAATGAACTTTTGAAATTAAAAAATATTAATTGGTTTATTGTTTGTGCCTTTATATACATACATTTTTGTGTATGAATTTCATTTGGGATATTTTATAGGGATTCAATATATGATATGTTAACACAAAAAAAACATATGTGCAAAAAAATTGGTGAAAACAATTTAGCCAAAAAAAGTTTATGGATTTTTTGACACATTCCACACTCTTTGAAGGATTCAAATGCGAGTCCGAAAATGAAAACAACGAAAAAAGGAGTTACACTCCCTGGCTCACAACATTTCAAAAGTAAAAAAGGTGTGTTGAAGCTCCAGGATGGGGATTAGGACAAGTGATAAGCGAGTCAATTATTCACGTGAACTTGCACAAATCAAACAACAAGTTGGTCAATGCATAGTTAAAACACTTTTGATGCACAAACGAATCACAAGCATACATGGGTTCACAAGATTCACCACGGCCCGAACTTGGGGGAAGCCACCACCTTCCCCCTTATAATATTATCTATGATTAACCATGGGGGCTACACCCAAATGTCATTTTTCCTAGGTCTTTCAAGTTAGGAGTCCTAAAATTCTTGAAATTGGGACTCGCACCATTTTGGAAGCTCATAACTTCTTATGAAAACCTCTAATTGAAGTGAAATTTTAAACAAAATTGTATCCCTTGTCGAAAGTTTTCCAATGATATGTGGGATGCCACCTAAACGCAAGTAAATCAAAGTGATTCATGACTTTTAATGATTAATAGTCAAATTGACACTTTGATTTCCGGCCCTTCTTTTAGCCATAATTTGTGTTTTAATTACTCAAATGAACCATGTAAGCCCATTTTAGACATCTATGTTTCAAAAGCTTTTCAATGGTATAAGAAAATTATTCAAATGAACCATGTAAGCCCATTTTAGACATCTATGTTTCAAAAGCTTTTCAATGGTATAAGAAAATTTTCAATCTAATGAGTTTTGACCCTTGAAATTATTCTCTAAAAAATCTAGAGTCCATAGGGACTCCAACTCCCAAAATAGGAGTCCATTTGGGAGTGTGTGGGTTCATTCCTTGACACATTCCCTCACATATTTGGGAGTGCAAATGTGACTCTCGAATTGCACTCTTGACCTGCACCTTTTCATGTCTTTGCTTTGGTCGCAAGCCCAAAGCTAGGGTCGTGACACTTTTGAATGGTTTAAAATGAGCCATAAGTCCATATCATAATCATTTTTTAGTGGATTTCAATTTTTATTTTCTTAACATGTACATTAAAAAATTGTTTACAATGGATATTCTTCATATGAACTTTTTTGTTCATTAACCACCATGTAATTCCCCATTAAATTAATGATATCAAAATAGACTACCATTTTAACATTAATGTAGGGATTTTTAAGGAGTCGAGCATCCATGAAAAATGAACCACCCTAGTTTGTAATCTCCCTAATTTATAACCTCCCTAATTTATGGGAAAACTCAGAATGTGGTTGAAAAAAAGGTATCTATAGGAAAACTAAAATTAAAGTAAGGGAATGGAGGGTAGTATTATTCAAAAAAGACCACAAAAAACCTAGAACTCAATACCCAACTTGACCCTGTAAGATAAAATATTGATTCATTATACCTCAGCCTCACCACAAAAGTTAAATAATAAGGAGAATAGGTATCATTATTTAACCAAAAAGGGAATAGTTCTATCTTACTCTCAAAAAACATAAATTAATTGTTTATTATAAGTTGCATAATAATTAAAGTCCATATAAAAAGAAAATGGAACAAATTTTGGAAAAGGAGTTAGGAATATTAAATGTAGGCTACTTGGAAAGGACAACAAAGGAGATGTTGCCACCTAGGATAGTAATCATAGGCATTTCCACTTCTAATGGCAATGTGGAAAGACCGCTAGAGGATCAAGAAGTAAACACCACCTATTAATATCACTCATGGTGGCAAGAAAATGAATCTAAGGGTGGGAAGTTCCAACAAAAAAAGAATGAGGAAAATATTTCACAAGTTGCAAAATAAAATTGAATAACAATAGGGGGAAGACCAACTAAATTCTACCCTATGGAAGATATGTTACTTGGCTACTCTCAAAGGCAACTGGCAAACATAATAGCAAAATAGAAACAAACGAAAACACTAAGATTTCAAGATGAAGACACTAATGGGGAAATGGTAGAGACCCAAGAAGGTAATTGTGGAAGGTTACAAGGCAGATCCCTAAAGGCAATTCATAATCTACATTTCATGAAACTTGCCACAACAATGACTACCATGGGCATCCCTTCAATAGCTGCCTTTGAGGTGAAGGTAGTAAACCCAAAATTAAAATATGAAAGGAGGCAAGCCATAAGAAAACTTGAAAAACTCAAGCAACTACCCCCGGGGTAATGCTTTTGAAGTGGCAAACCTATTTCACAAATACAAACCTAGTAGCTTTATGACATTTCATCCATTTCAACATTGGAAAAATGGGTGGATTAAAGGAGGAGACAACTACTACCAGCAAACAGTAAGGGGGGAGTACATGGACAAAGGCCCACCATCACTAGAAGAAAAATGGATATTAATGATTTGTCTAATTCAACTATTTTTGTCTAATGCAACTACTTTTGCCCACCATCACAGTGGAATCTATGTGGAGAAATACGGCACTAGGTAATAAGGTGTGAATACCATCCTTCAATTATGGATGATAGAAGGGTACATAACCAAAACCATCATACTAGTGATTTTGAAGAAGACATGGAAATGAGCTATACACAAATAAAGAAAAAGAAGGACAAGAGGATGGTAGAGGCGCCTAGTTTGGAAACTAAGGTGAAACAAACAAGACCCATGAATCATAATTTGTATTTCATTTTTTAGTCTTCACAACTCAGGTTCTAGTGGCTTTGTATTGAAGGTTTCACATTTTATTGCGATCACCATTACAATTGGACCAGATAATCAACCATCTAAACAATTGAATTAGAACCTAAACCAAGTGCTACTCTTTATTTAGTAGGTTAAAGTTTTTTAACTACATAAGTACAATCTTTTTTTAAATTAAAAAAAACAAATAAACTTTGCCATACTTTTTATGCAAATAATTAATTTTAACTGATTATATGTAAATACAATTACATAATATGTATGTTGAAGTATGTGAATTTGATGAAAATTCTAAGATTTTAAAAAAATTCACTGCTGAATAATTGGAAAGAGTTTTTGGAATTCTTTGTCCATGGACCATTCCAAAGACAATTTCAAAAATAATTATCTCATTTTCAAGCCTAACTACTTCATTTCTTTTTAAATAATTACTTCTTTTTTTATTGAACTTTCTTAATAACTATTTCTCACCTTTCTTAATAAATATCTCCACTTTATAACCAACTCACTCTTTTCCCCTGTCCACCAACATGCATATGAAAAAACAAATTAACATGTGTCTTTTCATGTCCATGAAATGTATATTAATTTAAATTAAATTTGACATTGACATAAGTAATGATGAATTATTGAAAACCATATGAAACCATAAGAAAAAATAAAATAGTTGATCGTCCCTGATAGTGCGCAGCAGCGCGGAGCTCTAACTAGAGTTAATTACATGCAATGGCGTGCGCAGCAGCAGCACAGAGCTCTAATTATATTTAATTATATGCAACGGAGATGAAATCGGACCTGATTTCTAAAGGAACCGAAATTCTAATTTTCTAATTTTGTTAAGAAAAGACTAGAACCAGAAGTTCTTAAAAACCAAAGAAGCAGTGGTAAAGACCGGACCGGCGGGTCTATCCGAAACTCTAAAAAGCATCATAACCGGGACCGAAGGTTCCTAGTATAGTCAAGAACCGGACAACACTGCTCACAACCGCGCATGCGCTCCGATTGCTGCAAGCGAAATTAGGGTTTCGCAAGGCAGCCGAAGAACGTAACAAGGGAGAATTTTCTGGTGCCGCGACACATGAAGAATAACGAGCATCTGCACCAGCTGCAACAACATCTCTGCAGCGGAATCCATAAAAGAAACCGAAGCCTTGATAGATTTTTCAAAAAAGAGGACAAGAGAGGAGAGGCTGTGGCGATAGAGCACAGAGTTGACGGATATGGAGGGGTGTGGCAGGAAGTCTTGGATGAGCAGGAAGCAAGTAATGATAAACATTTCAGCAAGTGCTCGCTTGTGGAACTGGTTAAGGTATATGGTTGCTGCTGCTACCTGCTGGACGCATGCATGCTCCCTTGTCTGTCTGATTTCTTCTGCTGCTGTAGGTGTGAAAAAGAGACATTCACTTGTGATCTCTAGGGTTTTGAATTTGACGAGGCTGGCTTTTCCTCGTTGTAGGTCAAATCAGGTATCAAGGATTTCGTACTCCTTTTGACAAGTTGATGGAAATCTGGAGTCAGGTCTTAGAGGTTATATTATGCTAATTGTATGTGATGTATGGATCCAGAGCACAGGAGCACTGCTAAGTGATGGCATGGGATGGCAGCCTGATCTGGGGACTCAGCAGAGAAGGGAAGTTTGCAGAATCTCTGAAATTTTTAATAGCACTGCCAGTTCCAGAACACTCTGTTGCAGCTTTTCTACCACCACTTGGATTCCTTGACCAGATCTTCTAAATCAGGCCAAGCTGTTTTTTACTGCAATTTGTATGTTCCTGTTTCTTGCAAAGGCAATCTGCATCCCTGTGGTATTTACTTTGATAATTCACTAGAGCAGTACAGTTTTGTTGAAGAGCCAAATCTCAATTGGTTTTGGTGCAAGTTCTGGGTCCAACACAACTACCTCATCAAGAGTTTAAAATTTTAACATCTCTGAGCAAGGGATTTAGGACTACTGACTACTGAAGTTTGCACAGGTGAACTGCAGGAGCACATGTGTGATGTGGATGACATTGGAGATGTCTACATTTGTGAGCATATGCCTGCTGGTTAGCATGTTTTGGTCTCCTGATGGCAGAGCATTCAGTGCAATGGCTTCTTTTATGGCTGGACTCCACAGACATATGTACATGTGTTGTCAATCTTTCAACTATGTCATATAAGTCATCTGTCAGCTTGACTTATCCACATACATGATGAAGGGTTCAAAATAACAACCAATGTGGTGGCAGGTCCCTGTAATCACAAATTCTGTTGGAGGAATATCAATGGGGTTGGTCACTCAACTGTCTGCTGGTGTGAAGAAGGTACATCCTGAATTCAGTTTCCAAATCTAAGAAGAGCCTTAAACTGCAACATGTTCTGTCCTTTTTTTGCATGCTCTACAACTGACACCTTGAATGGTGGGAAGAGATTAGCCTCTATCTTTCAGGAACTTGTGGTGTGTTTTAGACATCAAAATGTATGTTACACAACTTTTCAAGTCTGCATAGCTCATCCCTGGAGATTGCAAGGTGATGGTACCTTCCATGATATGTTGACACACCATCCCAAGCCTGACAATTCCTACTTCGATGATGAGCATTGCATTCTTATCATGATGCCTTTCAGGACTTGTGTTGATATTCTTGACCATGAATAGCTGCTAAGATTTGTATGTGAACATTGAAAGTCAGCAAGAATGATGCACATCTTCTTATGAGTACCCAGCAGGGCTTTGTTATACTGTCAGCACTGCTGGTTACTGCTAATCTAGAGATTGTCCTGGATGGAAGGGAATGATCAGGTTATATGATGGGAGCTCAACCACTGGTGGCTTGAAGCACTATCATCCATGAATGCTATCCCTATTTGCTGAAAGCAAAGACATCTTGAGCAGCTTGGTCATCACAGCTGTGGTGAGTTTCACATTCAATTGTATGGAAACAGTCCCATTTAACCAAACTAACAGAATTGCCCTTGAGATAGCTGATCCTGTGCAGCCTAATGTAGAGGGGAAGGCCTGCTCCCAAGGACCTCCCATAATTTGAGGGTCTTAGCCTCAAGAGTGGTAGCCTGAGGGTGTATGCCCAAAAATTAGGGGAGGCCTTCCCCAGTGTAAAGCACAAAAGGTGTTTTATTCAAATGACAGAAGGTTTGCATGTGATCAGCAGAAGGGTCCTTCAACTAACAAACAGATTGTCCATGTGGGGAGGTGCTTTCACATGCAAAGAGAAAAGCCTTGGAGTCATTTATGTGATGCATAAGTAAAGATGTAGAAGATTTGGGAATGTTGGGCTTTTGAACTACACGAACATGTTTGTGACATTATTTGGAAAACAAGAATTTATACTGTGCATCTATAGCCTTGGCCATTGTGCCTGGTCACTAACAAAGTCTTTAATCTTTTATCAGCTCTAATTTTAGCAGAGGACATGAGTATGAGAGTGCACTACCTGTTTGGTAGGTTTTGAAATGGTATTTGAAAAATAGTTGTAAATGTAGGGGTAATTGTAAAGTTAATGGACCTTTTCATATCCATGTAGGTCAGCAGGGGAAGGGAGTGAGGTAGTTAGGCTTGGAAGATTCCTTTGTAAGGCTCCAAAATAATGTCATGAATGGCTTGAAGCCATAGACTCTGGATAAATCCGGAGAATAACTTAAGCTTAGATTATAGATGTCAAATCACATGTGAATTGTTTCCCATACTAGGACCCCATGGCCAGGGAAAAAAGTTTTGGGTTAATCCAAGGTTACATAGTCTCAATTTGAAATTTCTATAATCACATTTTCCTTAATTTTTTTGGTAAAGGAGATGGAGTTTTATCAATTTAACAATCATTTTTGTAAATTAAATTTTATAATCATTTGCAAAAATTTATGGGAATGTACTCTAATAGGTAAATAATTTTTTTTAAAAAATTTTTTAAGCTTCACTTTGAATGGGAAGATTTCAAAGGGCCTGTGAGAAAGAGGAAAAGATACTTGGAAAAGAGGTGGAGATTTTGAAAGAGTAGTTGAAAAATAGTTGTATAAGTTTTGTCTTTTCACAAAGGTGGGTAAGGGAGAAGTCAGGTAACTAGGGGCTTGAAAGAGGTAGTTATTTTACTAGATGTCATAGACATACATACATGATGACAAGAATTATGTGACTATGTGGTGAACAGTTTGAAGCCATAGACTCTGTATAAATCCAGAGAATAAAGGATATACACTTGCAAAAATGTTGGGAATAGAAAGCAAAAGATCACCTTTGCATGAAGGTTTTTGCTGTATACTTGTGACTTGTTCTTCTCACATTCTTGTAAGCTTGTTTCCTGTTCAGCCCCATTCCCACATAAATGTCTTTGACTTGTTCTTTGCTTGTTTTCAGCGCATCCTCAACATGGTCCCAACTTATTTCAGGCATTCCATGCAGCAACCCTGCATTGAACCAAACTTGGGATGGATGGAGGGCTGTTTGCTGAACTGGACATCCTAAATAAGGTTGGGTTTTACTCTGTCAAGCGTGCATCAAACATCTCATGTCCAACCAACACAACATCCATTATGAACATCAAGAGACACAAGTAACCTTCATTTTAAACGCATTTCTTTAGTTTGTTTCTCTGGTCCGATAGTTGATGAGCCTCTTGCTACTAGTCTCAAAATATGTACACCATTCTTTGCACATATAGAGTCGTAAGTGTTTATCAGCCATGGGTTGCTATTGAATGAACTTGCCATGCCGATATCTTTACCTCTCCTTTCAAAGTGCCTAGATGATCATAAAATTTACATTTAAGAACTAGTTTAAATTATTAAAGTACAGTCCATAGATTTTTGAAAATGATTATTAGATTGATAAACCTCCGCCTTCTTTACCATCATTCTCACCTATTTCTCACATGCGCTCTAAAAACTTTCTTTTCAAAAGAAAGTTACATATAACCTTTCACATTAAAAAATGATCACAAATAATTAACGTAGTAATTTAAAGATTAACTTTACTTTACTTTTGCCTTAAAACGATTTTGGATTTTTTTTTAAATGATTAAAAATAAATTCACATTTCTCATTTATTTGTACATTAAAAATGATAATGTTTTAACCTTTATACAATTTTTCGCCTTAAAACCTTTAGTAACATGATTATTCAATTATAGAATTTTCAAATTGACATTATATAGCCTTGGATTGATCCAGAAATTTTCTCCTCAACCACGAGGTTCTCCTAGTTGTGGGTACAGTATTTAATTGCTCCCAAGTGTGAGTAGGATTGTAACCGTAGTGCCCAATTGTGAAATTTTTATTTAAGAATTCAAATTAATGTATATTGATGAAAATTACTCAAAATTCAACATCTTCCTCACCCACCTTAAGTTTAAAAGTTCACCTCCAAGAAATCCCACTCATCAAGGGCTTGCCCCAATTTCCCTAAACAATTTAGTCTTGATTCTATTGAATTTTCAATGACAATTTTGCTCAATGTTCCATAACTCTTACATTGGAAGTCTAAACATTGCAAAATCACCTTGATACACCTCCTACTCATCAAGGGCCATGCAATGGTATGAAGAACATGGTGGAGGGCCACCCTAATTTGGAAGATCTCAATGTGACAACCAAACAAACAAACAACCTTCCTTAATAAATATATTAATAAAATTTACTAGCTAGAATGTTGCAACTTCTTCAAAAGGAATTAGTGATTTGGGATTTACTTGAAAACATATACCTTACCCTAAGATTAGTTTTGTTATTAAATAATCCTCAAAACAGTGAAATTTTTTTTGTGAAAATATGAAGTTGACATGTTGAAAATCATCCTCATTATCATAGTCTACACTCTGAATAATTTCATTACTCATGTGACAATATCATAATAGATCATGGAAAATTGAATAAATTTCAAAAAATTAAACAAATTAATTTTTTTGAGAAAAAACAATTATTCGTTTTGTCAATGTGAAAACTGACCCTGGGCTATGGTATTGGGAACAAATTTAAATACAGATAGGTTTATCATTATCACATGTACTTATCATGGGGTTTCTTTTTTTCCCCAATATTGTGTGATATTGGAAATTGACAATTTTTCCCAAAAACATAGCAAAATTAGTTGAATAAGTGTAATGCCAAGGTTCCAAGCTAAGCAAAATCCCCCTCACCCACATTTTTTTCGTTTATATCTTCCCATATGGTTCCCAATAGTTCATCATTATTTATATCAAATCTTTCAGATGAAGGGGAAATGGTTAAATAGATAAATTTGAAAAAGGTAGGTTATTATTATTTTAATATACATAATAGACATGAATTTAGATTCATGTTAGTTTGCTTTTTCATATCCAGGTAGGTGGGTAAGATAAAGGTCGTTAGGTTTGGAAGAGATAGGTATGAACAGCACAAACAAATGACCCTATTTTTATTATACAAATGGATTTATAATTTTAAAAACAAAGTTTTCCAAAGCTTTTTGGTCAAAAACAACAAAATTTGTCAGACAAAAAATGATAGTACTACCTATATCCTTACATGAAAAGTTTTGAATTTTTTTGGCCAAAAGGTTGATAAGTATGAGAGCATGAAACTAAAGACTTTAAACACTAAAGATTTAAGCACACAACTGAAAAATAATTTCTCATTTTTCCGTTCAAATTAGCCTATATTCCCAAACACCAGCTTCTTGTTGTAAGGATGATCAAATCATCAAACATAAATGTTTTTGGTTACTTGGTCAAATGAAATTTCCATGTGTTGATCCATGCACCTCCATTTCATCAAAACATAACATATGTAAAAGAATTGAATAATTGATGTTTTGCTTTAATAATAGTCAAGTTAAAGTCAATTGGAATGAGGATCACATTTATGGGTTTCAAGTTCCTCCAACTTTTTGGTCACAATAAACTTATTGGACAAATTATGGTGTTTGTCATTTTCAAACCAAAAATCCAATTCAACTTGCAAATATTGTAAAGGATCACACAAACCTAGGAGTGTAAACATAATCGCATGTGTGTCACCTCTTCTTTCAAGTTTGTGGGTCTCCAACTAGTTCAAACGTGTCGCTTTGTTCAACCTAAACTTTGGATTCTTATTTGTTACTTTGGCAAATGGAATGGCATCCAAAATTTTGAGTCAATTTGGTATTTTGGATGGCATGGTACCCTCATGAACTAAATTGTTGATATGAACAACTAGCTCACAAGCCCAATTGCGAAGCCAAAAAAACTTACATAGAAATGACATGACCTTTTTGCTAGTAAGGTCAATTTGTTTGTTGTAAAAGATTTTTTTTTATGTCATCATCAAAAAGTTACACTAGGTAATCATCAAAAAACAATTCCGTTGAACTTGTTTAGAGGATACCCCAGCATTTTCTAGATACATATGCATGATCATGTACAAAAACATGTTAATAACTTGGGTACATGGATACTGAATGGTCCTAATTCCAAATCAATGGTACTTTTGCTTTTAATACATTAAAACATGTTGTTGCCAGTGAGATTTTCTATAGATAATGCCAAAAATGAAAACAAGATGGAGAATTTCATGAAAATGGCATAAACTCAAAATATTAAAGGTTATATGGTTTGATCCTGAGCCTAATACATCCGCCATGTTCCATTCGACTGCAGGATATATGTGGCCAAGGAGTTAACTTAAGCAGGAATTACCTTCTGGATGTAGGGTTCCTGGAGGAGGAAAGGGCGGGCAGGGGAGACGCATAAAAACGTGCGAAATGGAAGGGGATTCTTATATGCCTTTTGTGTACTCACTCATTTTTCATTTCAATCAGAAAAAGGTTGTTGATGAAGAATGTTTGTGCAAATGTTCCACAGTTTACAAAATCCCAAAAGGGCGCTGTACGAACTCACCACCATCCCTAATTGACGGGAATTTGCGACATTCCATTCAAAAAGGGGTATGTTTGCAACAATTTCTCAAAGAGAATGAGTGTTTGCTGGCACTACCTACTGGATCATATATATATATATATATCAAGAAAATGGATTGCAAGAGGATCCTGAGTGGTTTGGTTTGTACCATACTAGACTGGGGACCAAACAGGGGAGGACTTTATGGATGACTTTAATATTTGTAACAATTTCAGGTTAGCACTTTATTCTCTAACTTTTGGCTGGAGCCCTGTCACAGATTGTGGTAGGACCCAACTGAACTCATTAGTAGCTACCTCAAACTAGTAGTACCTCCCTCCAAGTCACAACAATTGCTTTAATGTCAGATAATATCTACATGTGTAGGAAGGAACCCCACAAACAAACATTACTATTCTCTCTTCAAGTTGTATAATTCCAATTGGTCTTGAAGAAGAGGTCAGTTGTATATTCCCTAAACCTTAAACCCTATCAAAATCTTTATTTCTTAAACTTTATTACGTGGGCTGGTTGTGAATCTTTTCCCCCAAAGCATGCAACTTGCCACAATGGAGTCGTCAGCCTTTCACATGGTCACTAGCACTAGTAGAAAAAGCTCATTTTGCAAGGCAATTAAACATGTAGTTTGTGATTATTTTGATTAGTCACAAATGATACTTTTAATCGCCTTGGACAAATTGCAAAATGAGCTTTTTCTACTAGATGTACGACTACTCTGAAGAGGAGGATGTCAAATTTGCACCCTAAATTCGATGCTTTTATTGTGCAGTAAGCGATATACAAGTGCATTGGGCAGCAGTATGATCTGGGCCACCATTGGTTCCTAAGAAAAAAAAAACAGTGCCTAAAACAATATCAAAATTGGGTACCAAATCAAAAGTGAGGATGAAAAAAAGTACACAGTAAAACAAAAGAAGGGATTTCTTTATACTGCTTTCGTACACTTTATATTGGTCCTCACAAGCATTTCATTCCCAATTTTAGATTTGCCTTACCTGCCCTTTCATTGCTGCTTACCTATTATGCTTTTCCTTCAATCAAATCCTTCAATTCTTGTTTCCCAGTTTCATTAAATGGTACGTACCCGATTTCACTTGCTTCTCCATTGCATTCCAATTGGCCATGAAAAATGGATTGGCGGGTGAAACTAGGGCCAAAAGGCAAGCTCACTTTTTGGTTTATGTACTTTGTTCAACTAAATGCGATGAACTGTCTTGCATTGCCTATTTTGTTGCATCTGTAAGTACACTCAAAAGAGGCTTTAGACTCTAGAATAGCCTGTACACTAGACTCAAAGTATTCCTAATGCTCCAAGTACATTTTTCTTCTTGCTTGCATTGTTCTTCTCATGTACTTCCCACTAACTTGGTGCCAGGATTGGAACTAGGAACCAGGTGTTTTTGGGTCAATTTTGTGATGCAGTCGCCCAATTGGGTGATTGTCAATATAAAAGTTTAGCCAAGTTTTTGTTTAAAAAAGATATGAAAAAGGAAAAAAAAAATCTGAGTGTCTTTCTGGCCTAATCATATATAGGAAGAAGATAGATTGTTCTATGATTTTTTTTTTTAAATAGCATCTTTTTGTATCTTTGGCTACCTACAGGGAGCCAGATATAAAATCTAGCAATTGTGAAAATTGTTTGTTTTCACATTTCTAATTATTAATTTTCACTTTTGATGAAATTTCATCAGTTAAACAATAGGTTAGTTGCAACTAGTGTTGATAGGTTTTGGGATTTAAACAAGTTCAGGTTATAAATCAAGTTTTAGGGCTTTCAAATCGAAAGTTTTAAGTTTTGTTGAAACCCCATCTAACCTAATTGGGCAACCAGATCTCTTTTTTAAATTGAATTAGAATCTGAACCATGAGTGTTACATTGTTCCAAATAGGTTAGGGTTCTTTATGGAGATAAATATAATTTTATTGAAAAAAAGTATAAGCTTGGCCTTACATTTTAGGCAAGCTATTGCATTTGATCAGTTGTACATTACATACTCTCGATTTTAAATTGTGTGTACTAGTTAAACAAACTAATCTAATCTATTGCATTATAAATAAATAAAAATTAGTAATAATGGAGATGGAACCAAACCTGATCTCAAACCAAACATGTTTTACGACTAGAAGCTTTAGAAATCCAAAGAACCAGTCTCAAGGCTGGACTAGAGGTTCCATCCAAAACAGAAAAAGAGAGTTCCAACCGAAATCAAGAACATGACAACACAGGTTGGAATAAGATAACATTGTGAGGGGAGAAAGATGAGCTATGAAATAACGTCGCATTGAACCTCAAATCATATGGTCCTGGCACTTGCATCAATTCAGATACAAGAGTGTCAGTCACATGTCCCATACACCAGCCTTCATAACTTTTGAGACAAAAGACAGCCCCCATACATGGTCTCCCTATAACTTAGTCGGCTCTGTAAACCCCACTTGTCTCTGAGCAAGGGTTTTTTTCAACACTAGCTGACAAAAATGTGTACCATAATGCGGAGTTGCGCATATTCAGTTAGTTAGTTATGACCAATTGTTTGGTTGCTCGTACCTTGTACATCATATGGACATACCAATTGCACAAGTACCACGAAAAAATTGTGTGTGTGTGCATGACTTATGAAGCATTGCTTGGTTATGAGGTAAGTAAGGCCACCTCAGTATAAGACAACTGGTTCCATATTACCAAATGAGGTACACCAGTCTTACAGTGTACACTGTATACACATGCATTTCAATATGTGCATGGAACAGGGCTCCCTTTGAGGAGCTCACAGAAGAGGGTGGAACCTGGCAGCATTGTTAGGGACAAGAATTGGCCAACTCCACATGACCCTTGTGTGACAAAATGTTGCAGGCCCTCATAAACTTTGGAAAAAAAACAATAATTATCTCAATCACAAGTAATTTTTTCCTTCCAGATGTAATGATCCTACAATTGTTGTGTGGCAAAAGGGGTGGAAGCCCTTGGGATCATATTATTGGAATTTAGCTCCTATACAAGAGAGTAGATGTATAGAAGTGGCCTCGAGGATGGATGCTTAATTTTTATTTTATTTTACTCTCATAATTGCTTTGTAGCCCAATTTGGCTAAACCTTTTTTTTATGGTCGATTTTCACCTTGGCTACATCACAAAATTGTTGAGAAAAAACACTGATGTGAAATACAATTTTGTTTCAAATGTTGTTTGATCAACCTTCAGAGTCTATTAACATTCACTCATAACTCCTGTGCCCAAAATCTGATTCCAAAATAAGGGTTAGTTATGAGTCATTAATAAATCCCAAATTTTGATTTGAGTTCAATATATAAGTTAACTCACTTTTCATTCATCCATTGAATAGTTTGCCAAATGCAACAAGATGTTCAGCAGGATTTCTTGTTATCAACTTCTATTGTGGCTTATATTTGAAGCCATGGAGAAATAGACACATGGCCACATAATCTAAGTAGAATGGAACCTATTCTAAAAGACTTCACAAAGTTCAACACACCACAGTAATTTTATGCACATATATAGAAAAAGGCTCATGCCATTTCAATGACCCATAATGAAGATATGATAGGCAGCAATAACTGCTTTCATACCAAACCCTCATACAACAAAATATATGATACCCACCTTTCAAATGCACATGCACTTACAAACCAAGCATGCACCATGCATTTCAAAATACGGCTAACAATCGGTTTATACGTTATTGCCACTACATTGGCATGTTTAACCACAACCATCACATGACTAAAATTGAAAAAATATAATGTGATAAACCAGAGTTTTGTTTTTCAACAGGCCAAGGTCTAGAGGCCAGCTACAAATAGACCAATGTAGAGGCTTAATTAGCAAGGGAAGCATCTCAATGGTGTGCAACAGTGGCCACCATTTTTTGGTTGAATCCAATGGTTGAATATAGAAACAACATAGCCTAATGCCAAGCATAAAGAGAACTGCCCAAAACATTTTGAAAGCACAATTGAAGGCAAAAAAGAGAGGAGTGATGAACTGTATAGAATGAAAGTTAACCACCAATGAAAATTAGGTGTAGATCTAGACCTCCCTTCCATGATTTATATTTATGCTTAGGAAGCTTGCAATAAGTTGCATACATCCAGTACCAACTTAAATTGCACTATAAATACGCAATCAACTGCCATAGAAGCTACAATAGAAGTTATTATATTATCCATTTATAAATCTTGTGATTGAATTTTTTTTTCCTCATGAAATAGTCTTTAAATTGTATTGAAAAATAAAATTCAAATTTTTTTTTCAAATTGATTTATATTTTTAAGAGGAAAAAAAAAGGTTGTGTACATTATTGGAAAAACTTTAAGTTTAAACTTTAATCTTGTCACTTGAACAAAATTGTAATAAGATATCAAAGTTCAAAGATGATGTTTTGTGTAATGTTTGAAATCAAATAGGTTAAATAAAATGCACATTATTTCTTTTCCACAACAAGTGGGGTGGCTTGGTGCTATAGGAGTTGATCTCCATCCTTGGGGTTCAAGGATCAATCCTCATGAGTGGCATGGGTTGTGGTCGGCGTTAGGATGTTGACCGAATATTCTTTACCTACATAGCCAACATAGGCTTAGGTGCCTACTAGGTGACCTTAAGTAGGCACAATAGGTGGCCTATCTAGTAACCTAAATTAGCTTTTAAAGCTTAACCTAGTAATGACACATGTCAACATGGTATAGGTTGAATTTATATATATAATTTAAATAATAAATATTTTTTTAATATTAATAATTTGACTACATTTTTGAGTCGTAAAATTAGTTGCAAAATGAAGATGCCACATAAGCTGGATGGATGAAAATTTCATGTAAGTCCCAACTTTATGCAACTACCTTTGCAACTTGGTGCCACGTATTGTTTTTTGCGACTATAATTTTATGTGACTTATTCAAGGCCACTAGGCATTATAACAAATCACATGCGGTAATTAGGATTAAAATGAGTTGTAAATCTAATCGTATATTTGCAAATTCCTTGTAGTGATTGTGCAACAATGTAAGGAGACACTCAAACATGTTTTCAACGTCAAATCCACCAAGGAATACACAAGCATTCTCCTTTTTTTAGACCATGTCTTTCACCTTTAGGAAATGGTTTTTTTGGAATGGGAAAGATGCAACATTTGGGATGGCAGTGGAGATGTACTGACATGTCCTCCATAGCTGATTGAAAAATCGACATTTGGTTATTTTTTCAACATGAATTTTTTTTAATTTGAGGAATTAGTTTAAGGTTTGCTAAGAAAAATAGTCACTATACGTGATCATCCAACCAAGGGGGGTGGAAGACCTGACTTGAAGTTGATGCATGAATTTACAAAACTCTTGAAAAAAAAGGTTGTCATCTAAAATGAAATTATGATTCATTTCAGATTTTCAAAACCAATTACCAATAATTAGAAGCCATATTCTGATGAGGTTTGGAATGAGAAGAAGGTGAAGCACAAGCTCAACAAAATGTTTTTTTTCAATTTTGGAATTTGAATTCAATGAGGAATTCTACACCAAAAAAATGAGACAAATCCCTTTGATGAAATATTGCATGTAGGTTTCAAAATTGCATTGAAAAAGTGAATTGGGAGTGCTGCGTTAAAGGTAATTGCTTCAAAGTCAATTCTTTTGGACATGCACTACATGTTTGATAAGGTTAATGATATGGTGGAGCTTCTTGTAGTAATTAACAAAAAGGAATTGATTTTTTTTTTTGCAAGACAATGCCATGACCACCTTCGATGTGGTCTCCACAACACACACAATAAAAGATGTCCCTATTGTGTGGAAAGGCCCAAATTGGGAGTCATTCTTAAACATGTTATTGAATGCAAAGGTCACTTCAAGGGTTATGGTATGCTTGTGTGATTAGGAGTTATTTAGGTTTTTCTTCATGACCATCATGAAGTCAACTTCAAAAGTCCATTACTATATATTTGGTGTATATATGTTGCATTTTTTTTATACGTGTCTTTTTCTTCAAGTTGATAATCTAAATCTAGCCACAAATTCAGAAAATTATTGTTTTTATGCCATGTTAATAACATGTAAATGCACACCATTCTACAAAAAAACTAGATTATAATGCAAAAAGTGAACCACCTCACCTTATAACCAACCAACATCAAAGGCTTTGATCTTGTTGTTGAGCCTAATGAAAGAACCTATATTTTACTATACATAGCTTTTCATTGGGAGGGCCGGGAAGTCAATCCACATTGATGTTTTTGGGAACAAGAAACTTTCATCACTCATTGCGAATGTCATATCAACCTTCTTCGAGGATTGTTGGCTATATAGAATTGAGATTTGTCTCGAGGCTTTATCAAGAATTTTGGAGCTTGTCTTAAGTAGCAACATGGCTTGCTTAAACATCTTTGGTGGAGGAGTCATGACATATGTCTACTTGGTAAGTTTATTCGTATGTTTATGTTGGCTCCCCATTTTGCTTTGAGTCAACTTCCCATTCTCATATGTCACATTCTATTGAACACATAAGAAAACAAATGTAAAGTGTTTGAGATCATTTTTCATGATCTCAAGGGAAATCGTTGTGAAATCATTGCTTTTGTTTGTTTTCATATGCTTTTTGGTGTTTTTACAAGAAATATCACAACTGCTACAAATGAGAAAGTTCTATGCATCACAAGTTCTATGCAAACAGGTGATGACAATGCAAGCAAAGAGCTAGGCTTTGACAAGAGCAAAGGAGAAGACGAGGCAAAAGGTTTGAATGTGAATGAAATTCTTCTTCTTCCACCACCAATTGACAGTAGTAAAGTTAGTTACATTAAGAGAAAAAAAAAATCTACAAGATTGTCCATCATTAAAAATCAAGCTTTTAAGAAGAAGGGGAAGAAAAAGACTTCCTCATTGGCGACTCGGGATAGGGAAACATAGCCCAACCAGTTGAATTTGCAAGTTCATGAAAATCTTCTAGCATTTCGCAACTCTTTAGCTATTTGGACTTCAATAGTGTCATTCACTAAGGTTGATAAGAGGGTTTCAAATGATTGGCAAGAGGAAAAATGGATTAGTGAGGAATTGCAAAATAACGAACTTGTGGATACCTTGAGCCCATTACATTTTAAATGATAACTATTGCAATTGCACACATAGGGTAAATATTAATCCATTGTGTTACTTATTTAGGTTGTTTATTAATGTACATAAGGATATTGAAAAAATTCTCAATGAAGTTGATGCCTTGGCATATTGCCTTCTTTATCAAATTAGATTATAGTTTCCGAATTGTTTTTTTCCCAAGGAACTTAGTGAGTTTAAAAAATACATCCCCCTTTCTTTCAGCTTTTAGGGTTATCCTTTGTTGTATCCTTTAGACTTCTAGGAGTGGATTCATTTGTGATGTGTTCTTCTTTCCAACGCCTATTGGCCACAAGGTGTTCGTTGGATTTCTTCATTCATATTTTTTGTAGCCACAAGGTGAGGAAAAAAATTCCTTTGTTATGTTTTCCTATGTTTTAGAATTGTCATGAAATTATACGTTTTTGATGTTTTCTCCTCTCCTACAAGTATGGGCCACTCGATGTAATGTAGTTGTGTTTGTTTTCTTCCCTCCTATGACTACTTATCATAATGTGTTGACTATTTGTTGAAATTTTCTTCCTTAGTACAAGTTTTTCCTAATAGGTGTCAACAACATTTTTCTTTTTTCTCCTCTTGTACACTTGGCAACCGCCAAATGTTGTTGATTATTGTTCTGTTTTTTCCCAACCTATGTTCATATTGGAATTTCACGTTTCCAAAATTTCATCCTTTGCTTTGCAATGGAGATATTTTATTATTTGCCATTGAAAATTCATTGTGTGATTTAACTTTTCTTTTTTAGAATTTAGATTATCAAATACATCCTAATCAAATCTTCAAGTGCAAAATGAGCAAGGAAGATCATACTAAGTTTTTCGATATTGAAGACTATGTTGGTGCTGAGCATACTAACAATATTTTTGAATCTCTCTTTGATGTTAGATTTTTGACAAATGACAATTCTATTTGTGGCACCAAAGATGACGCTAAAAAACATACGGGCCTAAATCATGGTGCATTGGGTTCGGATGGATGTTCCTTGTTGTCTTTATCCATTGAAAAAGCTAATGATCAAGTGAGTAATTCTCTTTCAACCATCGACCTCTTGTTATTTTCAATGAATCACTTGGTGGCCACAAGGCATTCTCTTTGTCAATTTTAGATGACTTTATTACTTGTTGGTTAGCTTGTAATTTTTATAATAATAACATGAACCATGCATATTATTTTGTTGACACATCTTGTTGTTTGTATAATTCAAAGTTTCAAAATGCATTTCAACGAGTTCACATTTACATTCGCAAACTACTGGACCCAAAAAATGCTAATTCTCAATGTCAACGATGTGTTGTGTTATTTTTTTGCATTTTGATGTTCAATGCGGGAATGCATGAATGTTTGGAAGAATTATTGACAAGAGCAAAGTGGAAGTTAAAGTTGGAGTGGAACATTTCTTTTCTATGGCATTCAACTACTTTTTCATTGGAATTTGATCTTATATGAATCTCAAGGATGTGTTGGAGGTTCTTTTAATGTTGATGCTAAAAAAGTTTTTGGATCGGTTTGTTTTTATTTGGGGATGTGAACAATGCTCATAGATTTTTAGATAAATTACACATGGGTCCTATTATTACATAAAATCTGTTTGAAAAAAAATTATTATGTTTGTCATGGTCTTCCCTTTCAAAAAGAAAATCAAACCTTACTTATTGATGATGAACCTAACCATGCATTGCAAAATCCAAAATGGAATGGTCTTTTCCTTAAATATTTCATGGGACATGTTATGTCAAAGAAGACGGTGCAATGGGGGGTGTAGTCATACTAACATTTACCAAAAGCAGTTATAACCATTGTTTAATTTTTTGATCTTTGGATTGTAAAATAATAATAATAATAATAATTAATAAATAAATAAATAATGTTATTGTGAATACATTATGTACATATCATAAAAATTTGGAATGAATCTAATGAGTGAAAAATACGTATAAGGATTTTTAACCTCTTGTAACCATTACTTTAAAATTGCATAAAAGTAACTTTAAAACAATTTTGACACTAAAAGCACAATTTGAAAAAAAAAAATTAATGACATATTTTTGGACTTTTTTTTAATATACACTTTAACATAATAATATTAAGAAAAATTTAAAGATTTTTAATGTTTTTTTAAAGACGTATTAAAAAGATTCTAAAAATATTTTAAGAATAAAGTAGTGGTCTAAGGGGGCACATGTAGTTTGTAATAACATGGTTGGACCTTGCATCTTGTATGTGGCTAGCATTGATGGATTGGTGATGGCAACTATGGTTCAAGGTCATCATGACATCATGATGAAATATTCTAAGCCATGTTTGAATTCTACTTTGCGAAATTATTCTTGGTCTTTGTAGTATATGAAAAATGACAATTGCAATGTTTGCAATGTGCAATCACCTTTAAATATGCATTTTGAATCATTTTAGTTGTTCTCTAATCTTCAAATTTTATTTTTGAGCTTTTGAATCAATTATAATGTTATATGTTTTCATGTCTTAGTATTGATTTTTTGTGTGTAGTTGGATTGGATGCTTGTTCACAAACTACACGATGTCATTTGTAACTTTAAATGGTAGAAAACAATGTTGGCCATTATGTTTTTTATTTCGAGATGGCACTGATGTAATTAGTTATTTGATGATGGACAAGCATAGAAGTTCAAATATTGAAAATAATAATTATTGACTTTATACTTGATTTGGTTCATGGCTTTGACTGATTTTCTTACATAGTGTTTACAAATTGAAGATAACCTCTTGGCATTTTCAAACGAGTGATATTGTTTAATATGTCATTTTGAAACTTTGTACATATTATATTCTTAGCAATCTCCTTTGTTTTTAATTTGTATATTTGAATATATTCAATAAAGGTTAATATATATATAATTATGGGACTTGGTTTTTGTTTATTATGTGAATTGTTAGATTTCAAGTTTCCCAATTATAACCGGTGGGCTAGCAAGCACACGATTTAATTTTTTTAATGATCTTTGTAAGTTGCATTTATTTCATTTTGCAAGTTTTGAAAAAATTATAGTTAACACCCATGTGCCCACCAAGTTGTGTGAAAGACCTACTGATGGAAGGGTGTTAATTTTGTGTTGGTATTTTTCAACTTTTATAAATTCCAAAATTAATTATATGTAAGTTACATTTTTTCAAAAGCTTTTCCATGTAGTCAACAACGACTCTTGGTGGCCACTAGGTCATATTATAATTGAAAGGTTCAAAATTTTAATATTGTAAATTTTGTGTTTTCATTTTAGGACTTTTGTAAAGTCTTAAATTAATTAAATATGTGTTTTGAATTAGGCACAGACTAATTATTTACCCACTTACAAAACTACCTAATACTTATTATTACTTATTAATTAAATAATTCCATTACAACAAAAGGTGTCCTTGTACACCAAGTGATTTCATTGGATTATGAATGAATTCATTGGTTTAGTGAACGAGGACTAGTAAATTACACCCACATTTTGTAGTAATGTAATAATTAATAGTAAAATAAACTATTTAAATTATTACATAATGTCGTGACATACGATGTCGTAAGGGTGTAAATCCATAGTAAATTCTACTAAATAAAAAGACTAAAGTCAACCAGTCAAAGGTATAAATTAATCAACCAAAAAGAAATGCATTGTATATATAATGCACAAGAAGAGGTTGAGATGAAATTCTCATGTATATTGAATTGCAAAGAAAGAAGAACATGTAATGTATGTAAACGGTGGCCATGAAATGGCCGCCATGAGCATCTAGAATTCCTATCTGATTATGGAGAAAACTCTCTTCACAAAGGAATTCTAGAAAAAATAAAAAGAGAAAGGAAAGGCTTGGCCTTTTATACAGCCGCCAACAAACTGAAACCTTAAGTACCTAATAACGTACAATCACCTATGAACGTACACTTACCCTAAAAGTGTACATTAACCCTAAAAGGCATGATGGGCATGCCCGTAACTGGCCATCATGTATGAGGCCATGTACATGCATGACAATTATCGTGACGTATGGTGTTGTAAAGGTGTAAATCCATAGTAAATTCTACTAACCAAAAACACTAAAGTCATTCAAAGGTATAAATTAATCAACCAAAAAAAGATACATGCACATATATATAATGCACAAGAGGAGGCTAAGATGAAATTCTCATGTATCCCCCCCCAGACCTGAGCCAGGAAAAACACGGCATGGTCTAAGTAGGAATCAAGGTGCTGTAGGAGAACATGATGAACATTACCAGTTGCCAGCATGAACTTAAGTGAGCTCCGGCTTAAGGTAAAAGAGGTGGTATCCACCATTATAGTTATCGCAAAGCAGCATCTGATCAACATCATCTGTCCTCTAACATACCTGACATGGATAATCAAGTGGAGCAATCCAAGTCGACATGATGATGGTAGGATCCAAGTTCGGCAAGTGGTAGGGTGCACAATTTTTGGAATGATCCCGAATTGTGCATCTGTTAGCTCCTTGCAACTCCAACACACCTGAAGGCCTGATCGCCTTAATCTTCAAGATAGTGCAACTAGAAAAAATGTCTAGAGTATCATCGAGTTGCCGCTGGAAATACACAAAATCACCAACATCAAATTGTCTCACCTTAGGTTTGTAACTGCCACCTCGTGTGTGTGCATATCATAAAGCGTCTCGATGTTGTGCAATGGGCAGGATCTCCATGGCCATGGGCATAACCCTCTTGGATTTCTGCAATGACCCTAGCCCAAATGGTTGGGGAGTCCAAGTCCACAATCTGGTCCATTTGAACATCAATGGAAGAGGGTGGAATGGGATGTCTCCCAAAAAGTAAAAAGTAAGGAGAAAAATGAGACAAAGAAGCATGTTTGGACATCCTGTAACCCATGGCGATGTAAGGGAGGGCTAGGTCCTAATCCTTTTTGTTCCTAGTGAGGCAAATTTTCTAAAGTCCTTTCTTGCATGTTCGAACCATCTTCTTTGCGAGGCCATCAACTTGGGGATGATCTTTTGAAGTCCAACAATGGTCAATGAGAGCATGGTTAAGTAGGTCTTGGAATTCTCCCCTGAATTTTGATCCTTGATTAGTAAGGCATTCAGCATAAGCCCCAAACCTACTTAGGACCTATTGTAAGAAAGTTTGGCTGGTGTTGTGTGATGACTTGTTTAATAGCGCAACAAGTTCAACCCACTTTGAAAAATGTTCAATCATAATCATGATGTAGACATTACCCCTGGAGGTCTGTGGTAACTTTCCAGCTAAATCACATGACCAGCAATAGATCATGCCCTGAATAAAGAGTGGAGAAAGCATGAGCTGTCGAGAGGAGAAAGAAGTTCTCACCCTATCACATTGTTCACACCTAGCAATGATGTTTCGGACTTGAACATACATACCTCTCCAATGGTAATGAGGAGCAAGAAGACTATAAGTACGTTTAATTCCAAAGTGTCCAAGCTTCGAGTGTACCTTCTAAATAAGACCAGGTCGTTCATGTGGTGGAGGAACCACTCTATTGCCTTGTGGTAAGCATCAAACGAGGTGATTGTCCCTCCATGAGTAGCGTTTAGACCGTTGTTGTATGCGATCCCGATGACTTGATGTAACTTCGGGAGGGTATTGCCCATGCTAAAGAAACTTCAAAGTGTCCAAGTCCTCCCATATATCCACAATGGGATGCTCAACCAAGTTACATTGTACTAGTGCAAGATAATTAGATGCATCAAATACATGTATTGTTGGAATCTGGTCGAAGTCTTACCTGGCTTTTGAGAAATCTTCAGAGGTAGTGAGGGGTCTTCGCAACATGGTATCCGCGTTTTGATGTGTAATACCAGGTCAACGAATAACCTTGAACTCATACTTTTGAAGTATAAACGCCCAACGAGCTAACTTACCAGTAAGCTTATCGTTGGTCATCAACCACTTGATAGGCTGGTGGTCGGTATACAAAGTAAAATTGGTGCCATAAAGATAGGGCTTGAAATGTATGACGGCCCATACAACAATAAGGCACTCCCCCTCGTATGAAGAGTAGTTGCTCTCAACCTTGTTGTTGTTTCAAGATGCATAGGCGATAACATATTCCTTGCCTTCCTCATCAAGTTGGCTAAAAATAGCTCCAATACCAAGAGCATTCCAGTCAATGTGTAGAATGAAGACCTTGTTGAAATCAGGTCTTCTCATAATGGGGAACTCTGAAAGCTTTTTCTTGAGTGTGTTGAAAGATTCTTGAGTCCCATCATTCCATGTCCAAGTAACATCCTTCTTTAACAATACATAGAGAGGATGAATAATAGTACTGAAGTCTTGGACATAAATTCTATAATAATTACATGATCTGATGAAGCTCCTCAAGGTGTGAACATCAGTAGGATTGGGCATATCCAAAATGGCTACTACTTTGGCCCAATGAGCCATAGTACCATTTGGCAAAATTCTGTGTCCAAGGTAGATTACTGACGTGACAACGAACTCACACTTTTTAGGATGGATCTTCATATTAACTTCATGGAACCTCTTGAATAACTCTTCAAGATGAGCCAAATGTTGCAGGAGTCCTTTGTTATGCACTAGGACATCATCTATGTAGCATTTCAAAAAATCCCCCTTCGAGAACCTAGTCCATGACTTGCTGAAAGAAAACAGGTGCATTCTTCAATCCAAAAGGCATCACAAGCCATTCCCATAACTTGTTGTTTCCATGGAATGTCGTTTTCTTGCGATCCTTCATAGTGAGCACAATTTGGTCGAAGCCTTGCCTTAGATTTATAATTGTGAAGATATTTGAGTCTCCAATGTTATCAAACAGTTCTTTAAGGATGGGCATGGGGTATCTTTCCTGAGGTGTAACTAGGTTCAAAGGCTTATAATCCCTACACATCCTTTTCTCAGTCCATAATCCAGTTGAATCCTTCTTTGTTGGCATTATTGTAGCGGTTGTGAAATCAGAACTTGATGGTTAAATGAGACCGACTTCATGGAGCTCTTTGCATCTTTCATCTACTAGTTCCCACTCATGCTTGCTCAACCTATGCTTCCTCCAATAAACGAGTGTCTCATTTGTAAGGTCTATAGAGAACTACATGGTCTTATACCTACCTAAGTCTTTCATTGAGAATGCAAACACATTCTCGTATTTAATTAGCAAATCTGTGACCTAGTCTCTTTCCTTCTTGGTGAGTTGGTTCCCCATAACGAAAGGGTAGTTGGAAACACATGGAATGGAATTGGAAAATGTGTTTGAAAAACCTAGTGTATTGGGTTTTCCACTATCCAACTATGCAAATTCGTAGAAGGTTGTAATTGATTATCTAGAAGTTGATGTACCTCCAGGTGTATCAGACAAAACTTGAGTCAAATTACATGGTACCTCTTCCCCCCAACACTAAGAGTGAAATGTACAGTGTTGAAGATAGGCAAGTGTATTTGGTCGAGGTGCCATGTGATTGCATCGCCAAAACTGTAAGCTGATTGAATCAGTGTTGGTGTTGTGTACATTTGAAAGAGTACACATGTAACCAACAACCATGTAAGGGAGTTTAGGTCCATGTCTTTCCCCAGTAGAGCGTTACATTCCAATCTAATCACCTTAGTGTGACTAGTAGTGCTAGCTTGGAACCCCATAGCCCTTTCTCTTTCTTCTAGGCTTAGTTCATCCCAAGTGGTTGAAGCATGACGATACACCAGACCTGGTCCATCTCCTTGAAAGGCATGTGCTCTTGGGAAGGAAACAAAGGTGGGCCAAACACCTCTTGGTTTTCTTATTGTGTTCGAAGGAAACCAAGGAGGTTTCTCTTGCCTTGTAACTAGTTGGCAAAAACTCTAATCATCCAAATATGTGAGAAACCTACAAGTTGGGGTCTTTGATGGTGTATCTCAGAGCCAGTTGCAGAACTGAGAATGGTGCCAAGTTGGGCCACTAGTTGCGCAACCGGTGCGCATAGGAGCCACATTGTGTTGCATCGAGTGGAAGGGCTTTCCAAGGTAATGCTTGACCAACATGTAGTGCTCCTGGACTTTCTCCCTTTGGTCAAGCTGAGAAGGGGTGTTTTCAATTACATAACCAAGTGTAGGAGAAATGGATTGAGCCCAAATGATTAATCGTACCATGTCCGTGAAGAGTCTGAATCTTGTGTCACTCAAGCCTTTTCCAAATCCAATTGCTGAAAATCCTTGACACTCCCAACCTGAAATGATGAGGTCTACAGGGCCAAGTAATTCCATATGCTTCTTCTGAATTAGTTGTATGTCAAAAGGCAAGAAAGTGAAACTGGCTTTCCATGCGGTGGTTGAAAACTGTTGTGGAAATCTAGCTGTGAGCTCCATCATTCTTGATGCCGCCACTTGTTTTGCAATAGGATCAATGTCTACATAGAAATACCTTCAAACCACCGTCCCTGACTATAAAAGGGCTTCAAAACCTGTACCAATACCACCAAAGAGCTCTAGTAATATAATCCCCTCCTTAGGCGGTGTCAAGGTGATTAGTTGACGAAGTACTGGTTTAATCGGTTTGCCATGGCTTTAAAAACTACACAGAGATTTGACCAAGGGCTCCTGGGCTACTTTGAACCTATGTAAAACCTCTTATCTGTGTTGAATGTCAGTAGGAACCACCTTTAAGCTTTTAGTAACTTGAATGTAAGTTATCTCCTCTTCATCTTCGTCTATCCATTTGTGGCTAGTTTGTTGGATGTAAGAAATAGTGTGTGCTTCCTTAAGCATATAATGGTGAGCCATAGGACTATGGTTCCCATGTAAATCAAGGGGTATGTATCCCAGGTGGTGGCCATTAGTCTCCCAATCCACTTGGTAGTACACATGCTTGAACCAATTATCAATTATGAAACCTGGTGGAAACAGGGCCTTTTGCCCAATGAACATATCATAACTGGTGTCATTAGTGACTAAACATCTAACTTGTAAGCAAAGCTCATGATTTGGTCCTTCATTGAAGTTAAGTGCAATCAAATCTGAGCTTTCCCCAAGTACCTCCTTTACGCTCCTACTAGTGGTGCGAATCTGCCACATAGATTTTCGTAGTTTGGATTCAAACATGCCCATCTTCTTGGCAAATTGAACTCCAAAAATCACTGGTTGGGCACCTGTATGAAAAAGTACCATTCTGGGTGTATGTCCTTCCACTTGGATTGTTGACCCAGTATTGTCGACAATGGCAACTTTGATGGCGATGGAAGTTCTCTCACTAGGCACCACCTTTGGAAATGAGTGAGAGACTTTGTGGAGAAAAGGGTTATCCACAACACCTTTGTTGAGTAACAAATCCATAATTGAAGTGTTTTTAACTCCTTTCTGATATGTGAATGTAGAATTAGAGGTAGGAGAGCCCATTAATTTAACCATGCTAGAACTAGAGACCAGACAAATGCCATTTGTAACATGTGAGCCAATCGAGTGTCTCTCCAAGGTGTTGGATGGGACCCCTGTAACATGTGGATCAACGATTGGTAAAGGACCTGATGTAGTGTTCAAGGTATCCTCTAGTACTATAATTATGTCCTTCATGCTTAGCTTCAAATCTTGAAAACTAAACAACGGTGTACTCACAAGCTTTTGCGCCATTTCACGCATTTGAAGTTGGCACTCCATAAGTTGATCAGTGGAAAATTATGTGTTTTCCTGATGTACATGTACTCCTGGGACATGGGAATTTGATGCCCTAGCAACTTGTGGTGTAGTAGTCTCCTCCCCCCTCACCAACAAGGTGCGTTCTTCTTCTGTGTTGAGAGGATGAAAAGATTGTGGCATGACTGCTCAAGCTCCTTTAACCCTGGTAATAAGACTTGAACCAGGTGCGAGTTCATCAATTTGAATTATCTGCCTAGTGGCAGAAACTTTGGGTGCCACATTAGCCTCTTGTGCCACGACATAAGAAATGCAAAAAGAAGTAGCAAATTCTGGTGTGAGATTATAATTATGTGCACTAGAAATAACATACTCCCTAACCATGGCATCGTGTGGGAGGCCATAAAATGACCTAGGAGGTCCCTCTCGTGATCTTGAACCTTTTACAGGTTGGGCATGACTAGCTAGTTGGGAAGACTTGCTTTTTAGATTAGCAAGTTGGGCCTTTAATGATTCGAGTTCATTTTGCAAAGTTTGAATTTGAATGGCATGGGCTTGAAGCACCTCCCTCTTGTTAGCATTGTGCTCCTTCTTCTTAGCATTCTTATTGGAATTACCCTTGGTGGAGAAAGCTTAAGTGGAAGGTTGAGGTGCCTTGGCTTTTGGTTGAGGGGCAACAGAAGATGCTGGTAGATTTTGCCGTGGTATTTAGAGTTGCTTCCTTTCTGAAAATTTGGCAAAACAAACAGCTTCATGATGTCCTTCTTTCCCACAGCAATCACAAAAGAGATCCTCCGAAGGAATGTTGCACTCACTTACTTTGTGAGTAGGATTGCCACAGTAGTTGTAAGAAGGTAGGATGGGTGTAGTCGAGTGCACTGCTTTAACCTTTGAAGAAGAATGTGATGATCTGGTTGGCGTAGCTGGTGGAGGCTGAAGCCTTGAACGTGAGGGAGGCCTTAGAGTATTAGCCTCATAGTGTGCATGAGCTAGTTCTAGCTTTTCAAAAATTTCGTACACATCCAACAAAGTGTACAAGTCTTCACATTCTGCAGAAACTCGTTGCAAAACCTGCGCATGGAATGTCAGAGTACCTTCTAATGAACGAAGATACAGATGGGTAGCTTCTAGTTCTGTGATGCTTAGAGTATCCTCTTTAAGCTTGAGAAGCCTTCTTGACGCACTCCCAACTCCTTAAAGGACTCAAATGTGAGCCCAAGTAGAAAACATCGGAAGAAGGAGGAATCAAAGCACGTTCCCTAACTCACAACACTTTGAGGGGTAGAGGGGCGTGTTGGAGCTCCGGGATGGGATTAGGAAGAGTTGACAAGCTTCACTCACTCACACTGACGCATTCCCAAGCCCCTTGTTGAACCCACTTGAGGGTCTAACTATGTAGGGTTGCGGAAAGTTGGGACTTGAGGGTCGCTCCCGACTTCTAGCACTAAAAGGGGGTAGAGGGGCGTGCTAGAAGTCCCAGGGTTAGACTAGGGAGAGGGACTAGATTATCAAGCTCAAATTTGCATCCAAAACCAATCACAAGAGGGTTAGTTAACATTCGGGGACACCCTTGGGTGTTGGGACAAGTCATGGGCACTTTGACACACAAGACTCACCACGGCCCGGACTTGGGGGAAGCCACCACCTTCCCCCATATAGTATTCTCTGTGTCTCACCGTTGAGGCTACATCCGAATGGCTTTTTTTCCCGGGACTCCCAAGTTGGAGTCCTGAAATTATCCCGGGTTGGAGTCTCGGGACTTTGGATGCTCATAGCTCCTCGCCCCAAACTCGGATCAGGACGAGGTCTAAACCAAAGTTGTAGCTCTCATCAACAACTTTCTAACGCCATGTTGCACTCCTTCAGGCCACATCGGGAAGAGGTCGATTCTTGACTTTTAGTGGTCGGGAGTCAAATTGGCAATTTGACTCCCGGCCCTTCTTTTGCCCATAACTTGAGCTGCAAATGTCCAAATGGCACATGCGAGGTCATTTTGGACATTTACGCTTTGAGATCTTTCCAATGACATAAAGAATGCACAAATGCAAAGAGATTTGACCCCTAAAATCGTCTTCTGAGTTTTTGGGAGTCCCGGAGGACGCAATTTTCGCACTTTTGGGAGTGTGAGTTGCATTCTCACACTTAGCCCCAAAGTGGGGTTGCGACACACACGGGTTTGCACACAACCCACACAAAGTGGTTAGTGCATAGTTGGAACACCCTTGGTGCTAAGACGAGCCACAGGCAACACGGACACACAAGACTCACCACGGCCCGGACTTGGGGGAAGCCACCACCTTCCCCCTTATAGTATACTCTATGGCTGGCCACAGAGCCTACATCCAAATGGCTTTTCTCTCCCGAGACTCCCGAGTGGGAGTCCCGAAATCCCGTCAACTAGGACTTCCGCGACTTTGGAGCCCCATAACTTTGTGAGCAGACCTCCGATTGAGGTGCGGTCTAAAGCAAAGTTGTAGCTCTTGTCGAGAGCTTTCCAACGATATGTTGCAAGTTGTCTATAAACAAATAAATCAGGTCGATTCTCGACTTTTTCTGGCCAGGAGTCGTTAGGAGTCAAATTGGCAGTTTGACTCCCGGCCCTTCTTTTGGCCATAACTTGTGTTTTAGATGTTTGAATGAGCAATGCGAGATCATTTTAGACATCTACGTTCTAAGAGCTTTCCAATGATATAAAAAACGGTACAAGACATTGAGTTTTGACCCCTCAAATTGCTCTCTGAAGTTTTGGGAGTCCACCGAGATTCCATCTCCCAAAGTGGTAGTTGCCTTGGGAGTGTGAGGGTTCATTCCCTCATACTCCCTCATACTTTCTAACACTCTTGGGAGTTTGTGATGTGACTCCCATGCTTCTTCTTCATGCTTTGACTCCCGGGCTTCCTTCCTTTTGGCCTGCAACCTTGCAATGCCTTTGCTTTGACTCCCGGGCTTCCTTCCTTCCTCTAAGCTTGCAACCTTGCAACCCCTTTGCCTTGGTCACGAGCCCAAAGCTAGGGTTGCAACACTTTTATAGAGCATCTTGAGGGTTTCATCCTTCTACCGAAAGAAAATGGTGAGTTATAGAATTTTTTCAAAACTCTTCACTAAAAATTTCAGTTCAAGAACTCAAAATAATTCCCCCACTGGATAGCAAAAGCTGGTGCATCGATGGTGGGAGGAATGTTTGCGGTAGCGGCAATGAGTTGTTGAGGACAAATGTTTACTAAGGTAGGTACCGGGTCTCGATTATTGGGCACAGTCCCATGATGTGCAATTGCAGCTTGAAAGGCAGTGCCGATGGTTGTGGCGTAAGCTATATTGGGAATTTGGGTGATGCCCAAATTCCTTGCAGAATGTTGTTCGTAGACATCCAATGCCTCATAGTGCACATAACGGGCCAATTGTTTAAATGCAAACGCCTCAGTGTAATTAGCGCCATACTTTAGCTCCAATTCATAAACCACAGTTGAGAATGTTGCTTTGAACTCCTTTTAGAAATGGTACCTGGCCTTCTGCTGAACTTTTCAATTCTCCCAGAAGAACTGCTAACTTCCATGGTGTATATGGGTGTAGAGGTTACGGCTTGGAACAGAATATATGGTGATGGTGTGAAAGCAAATGCAACAACAGGTGTACCCCACTGATTAACCCCTCCAAATGGACTTTGATGTACCATTGATGTAGTGTAACCTGAACATAAATTCCTGGTAGGAGTTGTATTGGATGACGGTGGTGTTGAGGATGCTTGATGGTGTTGTCGTGAAAATTGTGAGTTTAAAGAAATCGACTTAAAGGATTGTGTGTTATTTCGTAGCTCATACATGGGCTCTGGTTAAGCGATAGTGCTCTCATCATCCGAGGACACGATGTTGTCCCATGCCCCAAAATTTTGTAATAATACACAACACTAGCTACAAAATTCTAACACAACATATGGCTTGAAAAATACAATGTGTCGTTGCGAATGATTGGCGATAGACAAACGTCGAACGGAGCTTAAACAAATGTCCAATGAAGACCAAACGAAAGTTGGACGAAAGTCAAATAGATGTCGGATGGAAAGGTAGGACAATAGGACATAAAATGCAGAACACAAGACCACAAAGATGTAGAACGGCTAAACAGCAGGATGTAGGACGGCAGTTGAACGAAAGTTGCAAGGAACTTGAACGGATGTTGGACGAAAGTCAAATGGACTGCCGACAAAAGTTAGACAGACGTCGGACGGAAGTTCGATGAAAGTTCGACGAAAGTCAGACAGAAGTCTGATGAAAGTTTGACAAAAGTTCGACAAAAGTCCGACGAATGTTAGACGGACAAAGGTCGATCACTGCTGTTGCGATGGTAGGCGGCGACACTACGATGATGCCCGGTAACTTGCGACGCTACAATGATGGCCGATAGCTCGTGACGCTATGGCGATGGCTGGCAGCTTGCGATGCTATGGTGATGGTTGGCAACTTACAACGCTATGGCAATGGCTAGCAACTTGCGGTGCTACGGCGATGGCCGGTAGCACACTGCAGCTTGTGGCATTGTGGCGATGGCTGACAACGTGCTATAGCTCACAATGCTACGACGATGGCCTGTAGTGCGCTGGAGAAGCAAAATTTTTGTTTGTTTTACTCGGCAGGTTCAAGACCGCCTCCTCCTGTGTCTCTGCACAAAAGAGAGAAAAAGAAAAAGAAAAAGAAAGAGAGCTTTGAAACCTATTCAAGGATCTCGACTTTGTTGGTTGGTAGAAATGTAACAACACAAGCTCCCTCCGGCAGTAGTAACACCAACAATGGCAACACTAAGAGCAAAAACTCAAGAACTCAAAGGCAAAATAAATTTGCCATTTTCAACATTAAGCAACAAATAGTAGATTTTTTTTAGAATTGAATTGCAAAGAAAGAAGAACATGTAATGTATGTAGACGGTGGTCGTGCAATGGCCATCGTGAACATCTAGAAATCCTATTTGATTATGGAGGAACTCTCCTGACAAAGGAATTTTAGAAAAAATAAAAAGAGAAAAGAATGGTTTGACCTTTTATATAGCCGCCAACAAATTGAAACCCTAAGTACCTAATAATGTACACTCACCTATGAATATACACTTACCCTAAAAGCATATATTAACCCTAAAAGGCATGATGGGCATGCCCATAATTGGCCATCATGTATGAGGCCATGTACGGGCATGACAATCAACTAGTAAATTAAATAAATAATAATAAATGAAACTAATTAATAAAATTATTAAATAATTTAATTAAAGCAAAAAAGTGCATCATTATTCATTAAAATAATAATAATAATAACTCTAATGCTTTATTATTATTAGTAAAATTTTCAAAAAATTAATAATTTAACAATTAAAATAAATTGATAATTAGGAAATTAATATTAAAATAAAATATTAATATTAATATTAAATAAATAATAATATGATATATTAACTATATCATATTAACAAGAAATTATTTTATATTCAACAAATAATTATAAAGTAATCATTTTTATTAAATAATTTATAATTTATAATTTTCTAGCTAAATATTTGTTAATATTAACTAAGTAATTAAATAAATAACTTATAGTAGCATAAAATACTTAAATTAGTTAATAAAATAATAAAATATGGGATCATATTAAATGTCAATGATTTAAAATTTTAATTTAATAATATACTAAATTATTAATAATTATATATTATTAATACATGATATTATTGTTATTGATGTATTATTACTAATTATTAATTAATTATTAACTTTGTAATTAATTTGTAATTTTAATAACTATTATTTATATTAAATATAGTAGGTAGTTCTACCTATTTAACTATTTACTTACCAACTTACTTAACTTATGTAGTCACAATGTATGCAAAATTTATATTTAAATGATTTAATATAAAATAATTAAATTCTTGGATATATAAATTTACCTTATATATGTTCCAAATCACCTTATATACATCAAAGGTACATGTACATCATATAGAAGTAACAAAGTTGTGACTACTTTTGTAGCTAATTGGACATATAAGTTTTTTCTTGGATGAAAACCTTAAGAAAGTTAATCAACACAAAAAAATGTAAAACCTAATGGTTACAAATTAGTTGCACCATAGTTGAAAAAATAATAATAGATTGAAATAGATGGTGATTGGGTGCAATCACAATCAAATGAGTTAATGGTGACAAAGGATTCAACACAAATGGGTTCTTTGTGGACATTTTCATTTTTTCATAGAAAGGAATTTTTGAAGGATATTTTTTGCAACATGTTCCTAAAAATATTTACAATTCCCCCAATAAATTACATTATTTGTGTTAACTCTTTTTGAATAAATACGAAAATTTTAAAAATGTACCAATTTGTTAGATTTTACATTTCATTTTGAAAAATGATCATAATTTTAAATCATGCTAAAACATGATAATTACTTTAAACTTTATTTTTTTGTATCATAAGCCACAATTTTGTTCATATGTCATGCACATTATGACCCATTTACATCTAGCAAATGGTTTTTGAAATTCGAACATTGTAAAATTCTATTTTAAAATTAATTTTTTTTAATTACCACGATTTTAAAATCATGATTGCTTTTCATATGTGGATGGTGGGTTATCATCATTTCAATTATTTTCCCATCAAAAAATTTTATTAAAAAAGTATTTAGCCTAAGGCTTTATAAAATTGATTTTTGGGTGTTAAAGTTCAAAAGTCATCTATTAAAGCCAAAACTCAATTTATTAAATTAAAGTGGCATTATATAGATATGTTTAACAAAATTGACAATTTTTTAGTCCTCCAACATGGTTTTTGGCTTATTTGACTATGATCATACCTAACTAATTGTAAAAATGACGAAACGTAATTGGAAATTACATTTAGTCATATATAATCACGAATTAGATGGTTGCATAATACAAGATTTCTTCTAATGTAACACAACAATGTAAAATTTGAAGAATTATATTTTAATTACTAATGTTTTTCAATTAACAAATGTTAAAAAATGGCTTCCAATCTTTGTGTGTTTGCCAAATTTCATTGATTGATTGAATACTAACAAACTATTATTTTATTTACACGAACAACTAGGTTGAATGTGAGAAAATTGACATCAATGAACTTGTGAAAAGATGGATGCCAAAATATCTTTTTCAAGTAAAATAACATAATAATGAAAAAACATATTACCACTATAATTGTCGCGACCCTAGCCTTGGGCTCGCAACCAAAGCAAAGGCTTACAAAAGTACAAGCTAAGGGTGAAGCCTGGGAATCACATTTTATGCTTTCGATAATGTAGGAGAGTGTGAGGGAATGAACCCCACACTCCCAAATGAGCTCCCACTTTGGGAGTTGGAGTTTCAATGGAGTTTCAAATTTTTAGAAAGCGATTTTAGGGGTCAAAACTCATTGGATTGAAGAGTTCCTTATACAATTGGAAAGTTGTTGGAACATAAATGTCTGAAATGGGCTCGCATGATTCATTTGGGTATTTAAAACACAAGTTACGGCCAAAAGAAGGGCTAGGAGTCAAATTAGCAATTTGACTTTCGACCACTAAAAGTCAGGAATTGCCCTGATTTACTTGCATGTAGGTGGCATGCCACATATTGTTGAAAAGCTCTCCACGAAGGTTACAACTTTGCTTTAGACCTCACCTCAATTGAAGGTTTGCATAAAAAAACTATGGGCCTCCAAAGTCACGAGAGTCCCAATTTTGGAAATTTCGAGACAAAATGACATTTGGATGCTGGCCCCGTGGCCAAATTTAGAGAATACTATAAGGGGGAAGGTGGTGCCTTGCCCAAGTCTAGGCCGTGGTGAGTCTTGTGAATCGGTGTGTTGCATGTGGTTCGTCCGTGCACCAAAAGTGCTCCAACTATGCATTAACCAACTTGTTGTTTGGTTAGTGCAAGTTCGTGTGAATAATTGATTCGCTTGTCACTCGTTCTAGTCCCCATCCCGGAGCTTTAGCACACCCTTCTACCCCCGAAGTGTTGCGAGCCAGGGAATGTACCCCAACTTTTTATCCTTACACTGTTTTCACCTTGGATTCATAATTGAGTTTATCAAGGAGCTTGGGGGTGCGTCAATAACTCTAGAAACAAAATTTATCAATCAATTAACATTTTACTTGAAGGAAGCATTTCAACATTGGAATTATGATGAAAGAATCAATACATCCAAAATTTAATCAAAGTCAACATGTGGAATTGTACAAATATAATTTAAGATTCACTTAATAATTTACTTATTTATAGAACACCCATCAAAGGGATTTGGGAAAAAAACTTTTATATGGGAAGATATATATTAGAAAAATATAGTTTAGAAGTAGCACCATTAAATTTATCAGAAACAAATTGGTGTTAACTTTTGCTAATATGTTCACATATGATGAATGTTATGGAGCAACATAGATAATCCACCATCAAGATGTTTAATATTGAAATAAGTATAGACAATTTAAAGGAAATCATGATAGTTTAAAAAATTAAGGAATTGTTGATGCAACATCGTTGTTATGGTTGGACATGGGTTAACTTTATACACACCTTGAAAAATAATCCAAAAAAAGATAATTGGAACTATTTTGTCAACCAATTCCATGAATTATTAGAAGTTGTACATAGGAATTGATCCTTATTAAAATCCTTGGGAGAACTAGAATTTGGACATTAGAAAAAAAAATTGTAGCTATTTATACTGAAAGATAACAAAACATAAGAAATGGTTATTAGTCTTTTTATGTCTATTGAAATTTACTAAGGTTATTCATATTGTTGTAATAACTAATTACCATCGTGTTCCTCAAAATGGATATTGGTTTCTTGAATTAAGTATTAATAAATTATTATTAAAATGGATGCCATTTGATTTAATGTTAGTGGAATAAACATAAACAACGATATAGGCATAAAACTCATGGGACATTATGAATATTCAAAGTGCAAATGAAATTTGGGATGAACTAATAAAAAAAATGTCCCCAACAAAATAAAATAGGATCTTACCTACTGAACTATTTATGTAGCATAAGCCTATTTATTTATTTACTTACCTATCTACCTACTTAGGCCTACTACCTATTTAGGCTAAACTAAGCTAGGTTAATATGAATAAAGGTCAATGTGTGTCATGTTTATAATCATATTTCCATTCATGTTTCCAGTCATATGTAAATTTGACCACAATTATTGAGGTCCCATACATTAACACTTATGAATACAACCATGTCCATGACTATCTAATATAAGTGACCAATCTAGATTGATTACATAATCATGTAGACATGAACAACACATATGGCTACAAGTGTAGTCATAAATATAATTGTAAAACCATGGTTTTTGTGTAATGGTGTTGCATAATTGGCCTAAGAACAAAATGCCAAAAGAGAATAATGTTGACAATTAGTCAAATAATGCATAGTTAGTAGAGCCATACATAAATTGTAATTTGTAAGTATGTAAAACATAAAAACATGAAAAAAAAAATATAAACAAAAAAACAAAGCAAAATAAATTAAAAATGCAAAAACAAAAAATAAATTGCAAACTCAATGGAAAGTTGGAAACTTGAAACCTTGTGCATGTTAATGTGTTTCCGCAATCAACAACATTAAAATTCATTGATTAAAAATAAAGTTGTAACAATGCAATTTACAACTCACATTGTTACAATGATTTTGACCCACCCCTAAAGGCTTGTCACAACTTGGTATTGAAATTGTTAGTGTGTTGAATTAAACTAGTTACCTAATTAAATCATAGTTAATTTAATGTTAAACTAGATTAATGTAATTAAATGTATTTTAACTTGGAACCAATGTAGATGTGAATGTGATTTTAGTTATTTCATGTTTGGGGATATAAACCTTTTGTGTGTGATTCAAAATGTAATTCATTTACAAACTCACATCAATCAAACTTGAAAACACAAAATTAAAAAAAACAAACACAAAAAGTCATATTGAACATAAACTTTGCATAAACATAAATGAATTGGAAACAAGAATTAAGTGTGTTGTTTGGATGCAATGCACCTTTTAGGGTTTTGGTTGGTATTCAATTTGTAATTCTAGATAATGATATGTGTAGGTGCTAATATGCTAGTGTATGGCAAAATAAACTTTCCAATATGATGTGGTGTGAAAGACCTAAATGCCTTGGGCACATTCCATAGCTCCATGCACGAGGACAAAAGAAGGTGTGTGAGAGTTCCAAGAGGGGATTAAGATGAACTAAATACGTTGAACTCAAGGTGAAGAATTGTAGCAAAAGGACCAAGAGCTTGAAAGAAAGGAAAAAAAGGTCATGTGTTGGGATTCACTTTCCCACATTTGTGATAAACTTGTGGGAGTGTATTTGAGTTTTGGGAAACTCTCATGGTTTTTTTAATCTATTTTCATGCCTTGGCTTTTTTTGCCAACTCAAGGTTAGAATTGCGACAATTCGTGATAAGTCTTTTGTTCTGTTTGATTCCACTTGGAAACATTTAACTTCTTTCATTCCAAGGACATTTTGTTGTCCTTCTAGGGAGTTGGTCATGCACCCAAGTTCAAGTTGCAACACTTTCCCTCACTTAAAAAAAACATCAATGGCCTCATTGATATATTTTGAGATTTCGTTTGAAATCTAATGGTTAGTTCATGGTGCACAATTGGAAGCTAAGTCTTCAACTTTGTTTTCAACTTGACTTCATATTCCTTCATGTTTTTGCCTCAACTTGAAAGCAAGGCTTGTGACATATATTATATGTAACAAATTGCTATTAAAAGCCCAAGCTTCACTCATCTTAAAAAATTGTTTGTAGAGGGTGGTAGATAGAGTTAATGACAAGAAAAAAAAGGGAAAAAAAAATGTCAAATTGTTCAAAGAAAGTAATGATGTTGTTGGTGATGTGAGGGACAAGAGGTTACAAATGCTCATGAAAACATTGGACATTGTGTAATGAAAGTGACATTCCTTGGGCAGGAGGGTGGTTGAAGGTGACATGACAATAGGGTACAAATGGTTTGGGCTATGCACTTTCTGGCGATGTAATTGGTATTGGCTATCTTTAGCTAGTCATGTTAAATGAAGTGACCATCAAGGCCATTGGGGAGTTCAGATGTGGGCAAATTTTTGAAAGAAAATATAAAAAATTTCAAACAAGGTGCTCCTCAAAATCAATAATTTCCATTATCAAAAAAAAAAAAAAAATCATTAAAAAAGAAACATTGGTTGTAAAGGAAGCTTACAACTATAAGCTCTTAACACCCTAGACAAGGTATAGCTATAGAGGGCTTAGGGCCATTTAGACAAGGGTCCGAGGAGTAGGGTCCAATGAAATCAAATATTCCTAGTGGTCAAGAGTTTTAAATTGGTCCCAAGGCCTTTAAAGAAGGGTCCAGGACCAAGACGAATCAAATTGTGATTTAGCTTACATGGCATTATTTTGGAGGGAAAACCAGTTGGTTTGGACCAAAAAAAAAAAAACTTAAAAGAGAGCTCATGGTTTGGAGAATCAAAATGTAAGCTAGGGTCCAAGGTTGTTCATTTCTTTGTTTTGTGCTCTTTTTCATTGTTGTCTTTTATCTTTGTTGCTCAAATTTTGTGAAAATGGAAGACACATCTATGGATTGAGGAGGACAATGTTGAGAGCACGCCAACTCCCCCATTTTTTGATCAATTCTAAAGTTAACATGGTTGGTTTTGTGGATCCTTGTAAGGTGGATACTAGAAAGAGAGCATTTTCAGCCTTTCCAAGTGCATGAAATGAAGGTGAAAACAAAAAGTAGAAAAAACCATGAAAGAAAAGAAGAAGAGAGAAAAAACCAAAAGTTAACCTAATCCTTTCACATGTCAATCGCAAAAATTTGATATTGGACCCTCAAATTGGACCCCATGCCTTTAGACAAACTCATTGTACCTTAAGAAAAAATGTTCTTTTAAATGTGAAGAGGGGTCCAATTCGAGGTTCAATTTGCTTCCAATTGGTCCCTGGGCTTTTGGTCCCTGGACCGTTGTCTAAAGTGGCCCTTAGTTTGAAAGTAAGACATACTGAAACTCATTCATGGAGTTGTCTTCCCACTACACAAGAATATGGTACATATACTATTATTACATAGGTAGCTGGTTGCATGGAATTAAACCATTGTAAACTAATTCATGGGGGGATGGGATTCACATGATAAAAGGAGGGTCGGTAGGGCATATATCTAATCTTTTTCCAAGGAAGGAGAGCGCTTTGCTTTGCCTGTCTTCAAGCTTAACCACAAGTCTAAAACAAGGATTGTCTAAAATAAGATTGCCCACCAAGAAGAAGACTTATTAGAGTTGTCAAAGCAAAAGGACCCCACAGCATGGAACAAAATGGAGCTGTGGCCCCCTGACCCAAATAAGTATTCATGTGAACAGTTCATCTTAGTTTTGTGTGTGGGTGTGTGTATGGGATCAGCCTTTTCCTTACTTGCCAATAGGTCAAATTTTAAAATAAAACAATTGAGAATCAAGTTTATTTTTAGGGTTTCAATAGCCAGAAGAAACCGAGGAAAAATTGCCAGATTTGCTATATTTGGTTCCAGTAAGTGGTAATGAGATTTAGCATTCAATGGTGATAGTTTTTTAGAACCTGTCTAAACAGCCCCCCCCCCAAAAAACTAGTTTAAAAACTGCTACCAAACTAACAGCAGAGTCCAAACGTTTTCATTAAAGAAATTCTCGAAATTTGGTATAATTTAAAAAGAAAAACTGGAGTATTTGGACAGAATATTCTCTTTTGATTTCTATATTTTGCACCAAAAAAATTCCTGAAAGGATGACAAATTTTTTTTTTTGTGTTTTATATATTGTCTGTAGCCAGATTTGGCTAAATCTTCCTAGGGATGATTGCCACATTTTTCTACATCTTCCTATGGCTGATTGCCACTTAGCTTGCATAAAACAAATCCTTTTAAAAAAACACTGGTATCAGTCACGGTTTTTTTGATATTAAATGTTGGCTAATTTTTTTCCAATAAGTAGAAAAAAAAAAAGTCGAATTAACACTAGCCAGAAAAAAAATAAAAATTCCATACCTACTACTACTACTAGTAGCCTACTACAACCCATTGATGTAAAAGAGAAGAAGAGAGCAGGTAGCCCAACTTCCAAGTGGGTAGTACATACGTGGTTAGTAGTAAATTGCAAAGGGGGTATGGTGGTGGGGTGGGTGAGGCGCAAGGGTGGGGGGAGGGAAGGGCGTTTTTGGAATTAGTAAATCAATGAATGAGTCATTGTTGGGAGGCTGCCGGATCGTTACATGGACAAGTTGCTGCAGCTGCTACTTTTTGAAACTACTTCGTCGGATATGAAACAAGGTGAAACATTTAGTTGCCGGCAGCTTGCCTCCTTGTTGCCGCTCCGGGCTAAATCCAGCGTCATCAGCAGGCTTTAATTAGGTACGCACTTTCCTAATTATAAGCAGTGGATGCCAGCCAGCCAGCCCATGACTATTGAATCTGAAAAAAAATTTGTCACAACAACAAAGGGGTTGTCAGGGGGGGGGGGGGGGGGGGGGGCCAGTG
>Ga0116231_10001960_pt1 | contig 42874 bp, 29 predicted proteins | sample S1TSphgellanicum_2_FD_89695 | JGI IMG/M metagenome (GOLD analysis project Ga0116231, IMG submission 89695) | Host-associated microbial communities from peat moss isolated from Minnesota, USA - S1T2_Fd - Sphagnum magellanicum MG | ecosystem: Host-associated > Plants > Peat moss > Unclassified... | reverse complement strand
GGGGCAAAAAAAAAAAAAAAAAACCTTGAGTGTGACGGTGGGCCAGAGGTGCCCAGCCCACCCGTGCTGGCCCACTGTCTGTGCCTTGCAGGCACGGGTTACCATTAGTTTGTTCTAATTGACTTTATTTTAACTTATTTGAGACTTACCTCCATTTCATTGGATCTTCCGAAATATGGAAGGCCCAATACAGGTTGTACTAGGGCTTTTGGATTTCAAAAGATCAAGTTTTATGATTAGTCACTTCAAAAAACATGAAAAAAGTACCATTGCTTTACACAAAGGAAGGTCCTCCTACCATGGCTCCTATACTAACATGGTCACAAACATAAATCTTTCAACACCAAAGGTTTGATATGTAGAGGTCACATGGGGGGGATAGGTTTTAAGCCTATGTGGCTTCCATCCCCAAAGAAGTCTGCCAAGTGTTTTCTATTAGAATGTCAATGGCCAAATTATAAAAAGGTAGGCATTTATCAAACCAACTATCACCTCTACCCACCTAAACTAATTCTCAATGGACCTTAAGGTTTGTTCACACTTAAAGTTAAAATGTTGTCAAGTATGTGGTAGGAGAAAAAAACTTATCACACATCTACACTCAATTTGTCCTTAAAGTAAAAATGGGTGTTGTAGTGGATGTGGCAAGCAATGTTAAATTAATGGTAGTATCAATATTAAAGTATGAACAAATGGTTAAATATCATTTTGTAATTAGTTTTCCAAGCTTAAACTCAATGTTAAGGTAACAAGAAATAAAATTGTGTCAAGAAATCTTGTTCAAGGTGGTCACTCTTCCCCTCATGGGGAAGCTTTTCATGCTTCATTACATATCAAATGTGAAGCTCTACAACAACTCCTTTGTGCTCTAAACCGTTTCTACTATGCAAGCTTTACACCATCTTTGTTGCGTAAGCTCTACACTATTTCTTGCACAAGTTTTACACAAAGAACAAACAAGCTTGAATCATCACACATTATTGTTGTACACATCATCACTATGCACCTATATCCTCATTGTTTTGTGCACCAACGTCAAAACTTTATTATACACTTCACCTATAACACTAATTGTGTAATGTATTTGTTCATTGAAGTGTTCAAATGATGCAAATAACAAAGTGTTGAGAATTCAAATTCAACTAGTTAGTTTTTCATTAGTTACTAAACTAGAAAGAAGTAATTAAGTTATTTTCATGGTGATTATTTTCTTATTCAGTTTAGTTGGTTTATTTTTGGTTTTGACTTCTTACTTAAGTTTCTTGGTGTTGGTGTTTAGAATCTTTTTTTTCATCATTCAAAACACACCAAGGTTCTCATCACATTGCAAGTTTGAACGTTTTGCATGTGACAAGAACCTTGGTGTGTTTATGATCTTATGCTTCATGTTTTTGAGCATATTTTTTTGATGGTTTTAGTTTTTTTTTAATAAAAATATTTGTGTTTTGACTTGATTTTTTATTTGTTAACATGGTATTAGAGCATAGGTTGTTTGGTCAAAAGATTGAAAAATATTTAAAATTAGAAAAAATTTAAAGCTTGAAAATCTTTAGTTATTTCATAGGAGTTTATCAAGTGAAAAATAGAAGAAAAATAAAAAGAGTGTGAAAAAAAACAAAACAAAAAAAAATTAAATGAAAGAAAATCTACCAGATCAAAAGTTATAAAAGTCAAAATTTTAAATATAAATCTAGATCAATTGTCAAAGGATCTTGAAGTGAAATTTGGAAGGATTATAAAAGGGTATAAGGTGTTGCCATTCTCAAAACTTCAAAGAAAGTGGATTTTTTTTTAGAGTTATGGGGTTGAAGATTCTGGTCCATACTTGGTTTTTTATCACATCATTTGCATTTGAGGTTTTTTGGATTTATAGCTTTGAGAGATTATAGATCATAAGAAATTACATGTGTGAATTTTTTTTTAAATGATTCAAATCTATATTGAAACAAATGAAAATCTAAAATTTCAAGCATATTCTATGTTTCAATTTATTTCATAGGTGATATCTTCTCATGATTATATCAACAGGGCTAAAATTTGGAACAAATGTCCATAAGATGATTTATAGTCGGGCTTGGCCATATATGCAAATTATGAAAATAACCCAAAATCTAGTATGATTGATGCATTTCTTTGGTATCACAAAACCAACTTGACTTGTGTGACATGGGCCAATACCAACCTTCTTCTACAAACAACTAATTAGTACCAACAACTAATTAATTAGTAGGGACATGAGGAAACATCACCCTTCTACCAAATATTTGATAACCTATTTGGACAACCCAATTCTCCTCCGGGTAGGTTATCAATCTTTAAGTGATAATAATAATAATAATAATAATAATAAAATAAAAATTGTTAGGCTTTTTACATAACTTTGTAATTAGTAGGATAGCAAGCATGCTATTCAATGGTTAATTATTTGATAGCGTGCCCTTATGCATAAGCAACAATTATTCATCCAAAATTCTTCAACTAACTTAGCAACCAATTTTTATTTGATTTTTCTTGGCACAAATGAAAAGAACTTCGTTGCGAAAGGGAACAAAGAACACAACCCAAAGGCCGATGGGCGAAAAGTCACACACACAACACCAAAGGGCATGAACCAACCATAAATTTTATTTAGGGTTTATGGGTTTAGGGTTTAAACCCTAAACCCAACCAATTTTTATTTCATTGATATTGATAATATGTGTGGTCCCAAAAAAATCATAAATACTTTACTGGGTGGTTATTTTAAAGAAGCCCTAAAAATGTCGCCAATTTTGTTCTCCTATTGTAAAGTTGCAAGCCACTCCAACATAGTTTTCCAAAACCTTGGTTAACAAGGATGTGAATAAATGTCTTAAAATCGTATAATCTTGACCAAATGCACTAGGTAAAGGATTTAGGCAATTTCAAAGTATCCTTTTTACACCCAATTTCATTGTGACATTTGGATCTTTGTTTTTTCATATATACGGATATAAAAATCCATGTAGTCATTTTGACAATGGGAAGTCATGATACATGGGACTCCATTAACCCAACTACCTCAGTATCTTTTCAGATTTGGCAAAAAAAAATATTATTTAAAAAAAAAATTAAGGTCGCTTCCCATTGAAAATTTTAAAAATTATTATTTATTGATGCCAAAATTTCATAGGATTCAAGAAGTTGTTACAGGATAGTTTTAGGTTTTTAGTATGTATATTATTGCATGTATTTTAAGCAATTTCAGGCTTTTGTTGAATATTTTTTAATTTGAATGAAATGTTGCCAAGAATTTAATTAAGTAATTAATTTTATTTTTTGGGGTGTTGAAATCAAATTTTCAGAATAAAATAATTATTCAACAATGAGATGCCAAACCTGAAATGGTACTATGGTATTGGCTCAAGAGAATCTAATTTAAAACAAGCTTGAAAATTACCTAACAAAAGGCCTTGCCGCAAGTGCAATGGGTTTTTTGGAAGAAGACGAGCCCTTTGGATGAGTGAAAATTTTGTCTAGGTCATTTGTAGATGATGGCCAACACACCTACCTCACAAATTTGGCAAAAAAACACAATGTTGGACCATGAAATTCAAATTTGGTTTCCCATTTATATTTGAATTATTTTTCTTGAAAGCTTTTTCAATTGTGTGAAGAAGTACAAATATGAATTACAAAAGACATATGTAGAAATAATTAGAACACAAATAAAAATAAAATGTATTTTTCTTTGCAAACTACATAAGAAAATAATAGAATAATAAATAAATAAATCAAAATTAAAAAAAATAAAGATATAAAATATCCCATTCCCAACCAATTGTGTCTTTCATAGACTATTTCATTTGTATTAAGGTTGAACCCCAAGACATAGAGATTTTTAACTCTTGTAAGAATTCAAGGACTTGGGGCCTGAACAAATTAGGTTTCATATACTAGGATTTGACATCGTAAGACATGACATTTTTAGAAGCCTAGGACTTTAAAGTTTGAGGGCCAAAGACATGAAAACTTAGGACTTGATATAAGCTTAGGGATATGAAGGATTGAAGGCCTACGACTAGAGGTTTTAAGAATTAAGTTTAAGGTTTTGGAATAACAAATTTGGTTAGAGTATGTACATGCGTATGGTTAAGTATTATATGAGGATTTATATTATACATAGGTTTGACATATATACATATTTTGTATAATATATAGTGTGATATTAAATATATGATTGCATATTATATTTTAATATGCAAATTTTCAAGGTAGATTTGAGATCTTCCACCAATTCCAAAAAAAATTCCTTTGTTTTGCTTATAATTGCTCCACTTGCAAAATTTGTGTTGAAACTTTTTTGATGTAAAATTTTGTCACCAACAACTTCTCAAGCCTCACCCATTACACATGAACTTAGATCAACTTCAAATTTTGGTATAACATGAAAAAATATGTCTATTCCCAATTCTCAAATTTTCAATTCATTTGGCTTTGTCAAATGAAAGATTTTGGTACTCTTTTGAAACAACCTCAATCTTGGACCTAAACATAAAATGACCTTTAATTTCTTTTCAACATGTTCAAACGACTTGAAACCTAAAGAGATGTCTAAAAATACATCTTTCACAACAAACCACTTCAAAGAACATCACAAAATTGAAAACAAAAACCATGCTTCTTGTGCTTCAAAAGGTTTCATATTAATAAACATAACCATAATAACCACTTGAAGGCAATTTACATTCTTCTTCTCCATATAATAAATAGCCAGGACATTTTTCCTCTCACATTTATGATATAATTGTTATTATGTTTACCTTCAAAAGTGCAATATACCCAAAAAGAACTTAACCCTAAAATTATTAGGGTATGGGCTTTTACACTAGGAGTCAGGGCTGACAAAACTTGGGGCCAATTTTGAGCATTTTTTTGGCTTGTTGTTTCACCCCAAGTTTGATGGTATCCTTTTTTTGGTTGGGTATCAACCTGGGCATGCACCCGGGTATGGAGTACCCTGACCATTGGGTATTGGCTCATCAAAAAACCTCTCGATACCCTACCTCGGTAGACTTCTCTTTTCCCATACATAGGCTATGCCCTTACTACACGGGCATTCTTGTATTTTACAAATTTTGTGAGCTACATTAGTCAAGCAAGCATCACACATTGCAAACATGTGCAGGGTATTGAAGTTTAGAGTTAAAACTTTTAGGGTTAGAGTTTAGTGTTTAATGAGGGTTGTAAGTCAATAATCTACAATGTTTTAAAAAAGATTTGTTGTTTTTGTGTCAACTTGATAGAAGAAAAGATCCATCATGGAAATGGATTGCAACAAAAAGGAGTGCCATCAACTTGATAAAAAAGAATATCCATGATGAAATGGCTTGCAACAAAAAGGAGTGGCAATTTTTGTGAAATTGTAGATCTACTAGCAACATCTCCATTGATGTTCATGATAGAAGAACAAGGGAAGCATTCTATCATTGTTTTCATGTCTTTTAATTTTGATTTTTTCCTTATACTATTCGTGTGCAGTGCATTATTTCTAGTGTTCTTGTGTCTTCTTCTTGTTGCCATGTTGAAATTATCTCATGTTTTATTGTTTTCATCACTCTATTTTTAGTGCATTGTTCTAGTAATTTCAAGGTTTTCTTTTTGTTGTCAAGCCAATATCTCGTGTTTGATCAACTTCATTTTTGGTGCTCTAATGTCTTCTTTTTGTCATTAGGTTAGTAAGCTAGTATTTTGAGTTTTGTCGATTTCATTTTTGATATTTTCATGTTTTCTTTTGGTCATCAAACTAGTAAGCTAGTATTTCATGTTTCACCATCTTTAGTGTCTTATAGCTTGCAATCTTCAAGTTTTCAATCATTATTACATCACAACAAGTTTGTTGGTGTTTTGTTGTGTTTTCAAAAGCTAGTTTATAACGGTTGAAGACTAGTGTGTTTTTATGAACAAAGTCATAAAAGATATGGAGGGAATTTATTTCAATGTAGTTGATTATGGTGTCAACTTTGGTGAAGATGGGGTTGGGGATGGCAATGGTGGGCTTGGATTTGAAGTAAATAACAATGAAATAATTGTTGATTGAAAGCTTAGTGAGGACAACAAGAAGATTTTTCAAGCTAAATCAGATGCATGGCAAGAACAACTACTTGTTCAATTAAAATTCAGCCAAAATATTGGTTCACATGGCAAAGGTCAGCAAGTACATGGGCATTTTTTAAAATGAATGACCATAACCTTGATGTTGATTCCTTTCAATTTCAAATAATGAAATGCATTATGTGTCATAACATGCAACAACAAGAAAATAATCAAAATTTTATACAAAGTCAAAAAGGTTTAATTAAAATAACAAGGACCATGGCACAATTGCCATGAATCTTCATGTTTCTTCTAAACACTATGCAGTTTTAGCCTCATCCCTAGCACAATGATAATTTGTTATTACCATGGCATTTACTAATCACCAAATTACTAAAAAGAAGAAGTCGACTACAAGTTTCATTGTTGGTTTCTTTACCACTAGAATCTTTTACAAAAGACTAACCCTACTCAAGAACAAGTCCTTGAAGATTTGGTGTTTTACATTACTAGAAGCTACCATCTTTTATGAAATTATCTAGTGAAATTACTTTTAACATGGTTAATAAAACCATGGAATGCCATATTCTTCCTACACTTGCTAAAGCCACCACAATTATAGCCACATTTAATTTATGGATGTATTGAACAAGCATTGATACGTTTGCATTTGTTGTCAATTACATCAACATAAAATGGCAGCCATGTCATATTATAGTGGGCCTTTTTGAGGTTCATGTGAAACAATGGGGGCTGCAATGGCTATGCAATTAAAAGATTTCCTTGCTTGATATGAGTTGTTGGACAAGGTAATACCATATGTGAAGGATGAGGGTGCTAATTTGAGCACCTTCACAAATGGCCTTAACAAATATTGTCTTTTGGGCTCCATTCATGTTGCCACAACCCTATGTTACCATTTGCTATGGGCATGCCATGTCTAAGTGTTATCAATATGCTACAAATAACCTCAAGGTGTGTAATGGAATGTGGGAGGTTTTTATCAAGATTGCTCAATCTTTTCTATAGAAGACAATTTTACTTGGACCAAGAAAAGTGGGAAGGGCAGGCAAGAGTGGGCTAAAGCTTGTAAAGATTCCAAGCGTTGCATTAGAAAACTAAAAATTCATGTTAAGACTCAATTTGCCTCCAAAGTGATTTTATTCAAAGAGACATTAGAGTTTTAAAATGCTATAAATCCTTGTTATTCAAGGCAAACCATTGCCTTAGAAAATAGAATACCTACTCCCCATACATGGGTTGTGGCATAAAAAGTTTCAAAAATTATGACACAAGTAATCACCTAATGTGTTTTGAACCAATCCCATGGATATTAGTTATTATTTGATGTCATTTCTATTGTTATCTCCATGATTGTTGGCATGCATACCAACAATTCCGTTATAGTTAATCATGAGATGCACGTATGTGGGCCAATATATTTTGGTTTTGTTTATTTAAGATTTTTGGTTAAATGTTTTATCTTGTAAAAACATTAAAATTTTAATTGTTTAATTATGTTTATAGAGTTACAAGTTGGAGACTTTGACTTAGAGTTTATACATCTTGGGCATTGCATGCAAGCTGAAATTATTGGTGTGTTGAGGCTATTTTTGACCTTTGTATCATCATTTCAGCCACAAGCCATTCACAATATGTTGGTTCTTATGCTTGACCTACACTTTAAGAAAGTTCAACTCATTTGAGATTACGTTGGCTTGGAATTAGCCATGCAAGTTGTTTTTGAATATGATCAAAGAGTTCTAATGCTTTTGATGTAAACTTTTTAATATGGCTAATATCATCACAAGTTTGAAACATTATTGGCTTGGTATTGAAAATTTGGTTAAACTAATTCTAATCATGAAGAATTAGCTAGATAATCCTAGATTTGGGTGCAAAAATGTTGAACCTAAATCAATCGAAGAATACATAGACATTGAAAATGACATGGTGTTAGAAAATGAAAAACTCATTGATGATTTCAATTTGTTTGAAGAAAACTAACTTTATGTACTATTGAAAGGTGCAAACTATGAAGAGCAAAAAGGAAGGTACCTAGTTGCATCTATGTTTTTGTTTCCATTGTTGTTCTAATTTGTTAGGTGCAATACATTAACTTTAATTGTTGTCTATGTTTTTTTAATTTTCTAGTTGTAGGTGCCCCAACCTTTTGGGCCAAAGTGCCTCAATGATGAACAAAAGAATATTGTGAAACTCCCTGAATTTTTTCAAAGCATCATGATAGGTTAAAAGGTAGATGTCTGGTGTGATTTGGGTTGTTTGCTCCAAGTACATGTGTCTATTGTTTATTTGGCTATGTGTTGGTGTCTACAATAATCAATGTTTTTCAGTTTCTATTCCCACTTGTCAAATGTTGTTTAATTGAAGGACATGAATGCAGTTGTTGTGGGATGTCTTGTATTTTCAACTTTTATTTTTAACATCGGGGTTTCTTATGGTTGTTGTGGGTTGTTTTCAACGTTTACTCTTCACCTTGTGGTTTCTTGTTTAGTTATGAGTTGGTTTCAACTTTTTTTTCTTAACATTGGTGGATGTGAAGTATGTCATATTGTATGTTCTTTTGGTATGTATATCATTAATTTTTTAAATGCTAAAAACGTACGAGTTGCCAAAGTTGATGGTGAGAGTGGCTAGTTGTGTTTTGGTTTTGAATTGAAACTGGATTACAAGTTTTATGAAAGTGAATACAAAGTTGTTGATGACAGAGTTGTTTGAGTCTATTGATATTCCAATCCCTTGATGCAATTGTGTTTAATGAATTGAATGTGGTGTCATCAGTTTGAATGAGCTTGAATGTCTTTGCTTGCTAATGTGTATGGTGTTTGAGAATCTAAAACAACACTTTGCAACCACCCCTCGATCTCTTGTCAACTTGCTAAGATTGTAGCTAAAGGCAACCACTTACCTATGACCTCAACAATTCTTCTAACATACACAATTCCAAGTTTTTGGAATGTTAGGCTACAATGATGTAATTATGAAGCTACAAATCTTGCTAGTTAGTGGTAGTGTTATAGTATAGATAAAATTTATTGTTAGAAAACATGGGGTTTCTGTTGTGTGATAGTTTCACTCACATTTGTACTGTTTAGATCAATCAATCAAACTTGATTTTTATTTATTTATGCTTGAAAACACTATCCATTATGACCAATTGTGTCAATCTAAACATGCTTGGGTTTGGGTTTATGTCCAACAAGCATCACCCTTTTTGATATCTATTATGCATGCCCATCTAAAGAAAAACATGTCTTATGTTTATGCCAATCGAGCTTATGACCAATTTGTCAATGCACATGTTCAGGTTTATGACCGACATGCATCACCCTTTTCCATATCTATTATGCATGCCCATCTAAAAATTAATTTAAAGAAAAAAAATTTATTTATTTTTTAAATTTATTTTTTTAAAATTTAAATTTATTTTTATTTTTTTAAAACCATGTACTATGTACATACCCGGCAGGCTTCAGTCTGCCAAAAAATTCTTACTATGCCCAGACCCGGCGGGCTTCAACTATGAAAAGTTTTTTGGGGGTGGGGGTTAATACCCTGCCCGTCGGGTATAGTTGAAAGTAGATACCCGCCGAACACTGGTCATGAGCATGGCCTCTGTGGTGGTAAAGGCGACGATGTTTTCACGAATAGAATGGGCGAGAGAGCGCGTGCGTCGTAGCCCGAAGGTTTTCAAGGCAGGTTCTGTTGCATGTGAAGATCGTTTGTGGTGCTAGTGTCAAGGGATTTGGCGAAAGCAAGAACGCGAAGATTATGCCCTCACAGGTGGGTTTTCCCTTTCTCCGTTTCCTTCCTTCCTTCTTCCGGTAGCTTTCACGTGAGCCCTTTTCTTGCCGCAATTATTGTTGTTGGTATGTGTGCCTTTCGTAGTCTGGGTGTAAGTAAGGGTTTCTTGTTTCGAATCTCGCGTTCTTCTCTCGTTATCTGGAATGTTTAAAATTGCGTCATACGAATTCGACAAGGGATTTCCTCGCTCGCGGATTTCTTTCAGTGTCGTGCTTGCGCTGTCGAGCTCTTTAACGGCGGGCGGCCAAGAATTTGTCTGGTCGAGTTTTCTTGACATTCATTGGTTGTTGTGTTTCCAATTCTCGTTCGCCTATTCGGTGCAATTTTGAAACAGCTTTGGGGGTTTTGATTGATCGCAGATTGTTTGTTAATCGTGTCCTTCTGTTGTTTCCTTGTGCGCAATTACTACATCGGCATATTGTCGCTTGGTTCACGACGCCGCATTTGTAAAGCGTGAAGCTTGTCGTACTTCCGAAACCCCTGCGTTTGTTCTCAAGTCTAATTTTTTGCTTCTTGTCCCCTAATTGTAAGAACGTGAACGGTAGGTAGGTAGATCAAAACGGCAGTTGGGAGTTGTTGGGACTGGGAAAGCTTATTCCTGAACTATCCCTAAATTCAGCGTCCTAGGTCCCGTCCTTAGTCCCTTCTGCTCTGTCCACGGGTTGGGAACATTCTGTTGACGAAAGCTCTCAATGCTGATCACTTATAGACTTGGATTCTAAGGGAGGAGAGTGACCTTGTCTGCGCAAAGGCCGCAGGAGACTGCATCGCGGTGGTGGGACTCTAACGAGGGTTTTAGATTAGTTGCCTTGGTGATCACATCCAGCAATTGGCTAAACTGACAAATGTTCCTCCCTCTTCAGTGATGCAGATATTTCTTCATTCTCGATTGTGCTGACTGATGACCGGCTGTTCCTGCTACAAGTGCCTGTTACAAGTGACAAGGTGAATGTGATTTGTTTTGGAAATTGAACCAATTGGAATTAGACTTTCCTTTCGCGGAATTCTGTCAGAGACTGTCATACTCTATAATGAGGCAACCGGGACCGAATGTAGGAGGCAATCTTCAGAATCTCACATCACTAGAACTTACAAATATCATGTGAGATTTGTTGCCAGGGTTGTCAGACTGGATAGAGCCAAACATCTAAGCATTGGTAAATGATATTCAGGGTTTAGAAGGAATTTTACAACAGTATATTTAGGAGGGAGTAGATTCTAGAGAAGCATGCTCTTGGCTCAACAGAGACTCTCTACACCCAGGCCAAAGTGTAGAAAGAGCAGGGGAAAATTATTGGTGGCAGAGGTGATGCTGCAATTGAACAAGGGTCCTGAGTTAACAGAGACTTCTAATAGCACTGAGTGTTATCTTGACTCAGGTCTAGAACTGTAAGAAGTAACCTGAAATGAAGAGAGGACTGTTTTCTTGACAGAGGAAAGCAAGGCAGAGCCTATCTTTTTGGTGCTCACTCCACTGGTTCTGGGTCTAGTTCCTGTGTTGTGGTCCTCACACTGTTAAGTGTGAAGTCCATGACCTTCAATTCAGATCACAAAAGTGGGATACCCATCAATAGGAGTATGGATTCACATTTGTTGTGGGATTTGGTTCAGATGTATTCTTAGTGGGCTAACAGCATTGATGAATGATTTCTTGCAGAGTCACTGTTGAAGCAAGGGATGCAGTTTGAAAGGGGTTTACTAGGAGGTGAAATAAGTGGAGAGTAATGACAGGGTTCCTATGGTCGACTGCCAGAGATGTAATATGCAGGATAACATGGCCCTGGCGACAGATGTTTTGGTTACTTCTGCACCTATATGTATCAGTATGGAGAATTTCTTCCAACTGGGTGGTCACGGTCCTCTGGACACCAATCCATATTCTGACAGCAGTGCACCGGGAGAGAGAGGTTTGTTTTCTTTCCCTTGCCAAATAAGGAGGGGGCTCTAAAGAGCAAATCAGCAGCCAGAGAAGTAGCTATCTTGATCCTTTACTCCATTTCCTATTTCCTCTTCTGTGTTTTTCCCTCTACATGGCTCCATTGGCTGCAAAGATGTGCAGAATTTAGCAAGTGCTGATACCAGGGTTTAGTTGTCTCTGATATTTTAGCTGTTTATTCAAGGTATTAGATGTTCTGTATTGTGTACCTACACAAAGATTTCACTGCAATCCAGCTGGCAGTGCAACTGTGCATTCTGCAAAAGGAGTATGAGGAGGTTATTATACATAACAAGGACTATCAAAGGAAACTGGATGCAGTCAAAAGAGATCGTCAGCGCTCAGTTGACAAGCTCATTCAGATTTCTGGAGACAGAAAGAAAGCACTGGAGAATGAAATGAGCTTAAAAACCAGGGTATGCATGTTCTTGGCCTATTTTGATCATCTCATGATACAATATAAACTTTATAAGAATTTATTGAGCTCTAAATCTTTCCTTACGTTGGAGAGTGCACCTGTTGCTGCAGGTAAATGAATTAGAACATGAAAACCAGCATTTGATTGAGTGTCATAAGGAACTACGGCAGCAGCTTGCAAAAGCTGCCCTGATGGCAGTATCAACTGCAGCTGCAAAAATGGGGGCTACAAGTATGCACTTGGATGGACTGGGTTCAGATCCAAATATATCACAAGTGAAAGAGCTTACAAACAAAGGTCTCCAAGATATTCACATACAGAGAAAAGCAATTGAGCCTGGTATTGAGATGGACCCATGCGAGCCCCCTAAGTGTGTCCAACCAAATGATGGCTCAGAAAAACATACAAACTCTTTGGCAGCTGAGTTAGAGTGGAGTGTGGCATTTGCATCAAGCTCATTTAGTGCCATGCTTTCGACCTTGGTGGCAGTGATTGCTTGGGAGGCTCAGGTAATCTGTCATCGCACCCTTACCTGCAAGTAACTTAAGCTAGTGAAGGCTGGGACTTTCAGGGGTATTGCCTTGTTGATTGCCCATGCCTTGACCAGGGCACAGTGTTTTTCAACGGAGTTGATTTATGTGCTTTTGTTTTATCTGGTTGCTGCCCCCTTTTGACAGTATTGTGGTCTGAGATACACCACACCACTCAGTAGCACCATTTCTGTTTCCAAATTGGTCAAATATGGCCACTGTAAAGTCATTGGTGAAACTCTGAAACCTGGGAATGTAGGATGACGCTCCACAAAAGAGGTTGATTTTACTGTCAAGTAATCAAAGAGGATGCTTGTCAAATGAGATAGTCTGTGTCCTGAAAGCTGTACTGTTTTTTTCTCTGATATCTGAAATTTGACAGCTTGTTTCTTGCACAGGACCCATGCACTCCACTGGTTTTCGCACTCTTCATTGTAGTGGTGATGTCACTGGCCAATGTAGTTCAAATCTTCTCAAAGATACATACTCAGCAGTCTTTTCATGCTGTCAGCCTCCTCAGTTTCAACTGTTTTCTGCTAGGCACTCTGGCGTATCCAGCATCACCTTACTTGGGTCAACTCACACATGCCATTTTGCATGGCATTGCAGTTCGCTTCTTACATTTGTTTGCCTCCACAGGTTCTAATAATAATGTTCACATTTCAGAATCTTGGATAGAGCTGTGACAGCATCAGGAAACTGAGATTATCCTTTTTTTTTTTGCAGCACAGTTTCTAGTTTCCTGTATAATGCTCAGTTTTGTAACTGTCGTCTGTGAGATTAGGAACTATATATAGAAGAGTGTACAGGTATTTGTAGTACAGTAAAATATGCATATTTGGTAGAATATTAAAAACCCGAAAGTGTGCAATGAACTTTACTATCTACATGTTTGATGGATGGAAATTTGGCATTGTATTTTCTTGTGGGATGTACTCTGCTGCTCCAGGGGTTGACCAATTGATCACACCAAAACTAAGAAACATTTCCTGAGGTATGGCACTGACCAGTAACTTGCTTCACAATTCTGCTTGAGTTTGCTATCACACAGATTGGTCATAGATGTGACTTTCTTTGCCTCCGATCATGGAACTTGATGACTCCAAGCCTTTGTTTCTAGCCAAATAGTCTCTACTGTAGGGTGAAGGTGAAAATTAGCATTGACCACACAATAGAGACATGGAATAGACTTAAAAGCAAGAAGTTAGTGTCAACAGCTTCACTTGATGACAAGTCATTGTTTTTTCTTCTCCCTGTTAATTCCAACAGCAGAATGTCCTGCATAGTTCCAGGTCTCTCCTTTTTGGTTGCTTGAATTAATGTAGCAGTTGACATTGGGAACTTGTTACTGTCACAGAAACAATCTGCACCATGCTATCGGCATGAACAATTGTAATTGCTATACAGATGAGGAAAGGGTATTTTCCACATAGGTTCTAGTGACCGAATGCTAGACAAAGAGAGCATTAAAATTTTGAATCCCTTGTCATCTGCAAACCTACCTTATGTATCTGGACAAGCTCTGATATGCTTCTATCTCACATTTTGCATGCATCTCAATGCGCACACATAACAGGATAGGGATGCCAAGTGAAAATTACTGTCAACAGAGAATGACTTCAGTAGTGTCACTCATCAAAAGGCAGGTCAATAGCACAGGAAGAAATGGGCAATTGCCTAGTGGATAAACTTGGAGCTGAGGTCATGCACATGAGCAAGGCTTGCCTTCTCCTTTAAGCTGAAGCTTGGTCGAACACCATTGCTCATCACTGTTCGAAGCCCATTTGACTGGGCTAAAGCAAGGTTCCTGCTCAAGCTGATGTCTCCTGCCTTACTGCTGCTATTCTTGGCATTACTTCCTGGAGAGTTGCCTTGTGAACTTGCAAATGAAATCTGATTCTCTAAAGAACGAAATGGATGACCAGATCGTTGAGGAGTTACAAACAGTGTGTGTGTGAGGGGAGGTCTTAAGCATGCAAGGCGGCTATTGTTGTTGAGATAGTCTGGTAAGGATGTCACACGCACATTTGCCTCAATGTCTTTATCTACTGGAATTGCTCCTACCTCCTGCATTAAAAACAGTTGGAGACTTAGCCTTGGAACATTAAGCATCATAGGGTTACTTCAATATGATGTACCAGGATGAATTTAAAGCAAGTTCATTAACATGTAAATGGCAGCATGACTTTCCACATGACATGGTTCAGAGTTCAGACAGGGATGTACATACTCCAAGAATCAGAAATGCAAAGTTCTTCTTTGCAATGGGGATGTGTGCTTCCACTTCCTCACGCAATTCTGCAAGGCTGGCACTCTTGACAATGCTAAGAATGCAGATGACCTTCCCTCCTGCTGGATCTTTGGACGTCTCCCACTTCACATGCACATCACATTTTCCTTTTCCATGCTTTGGCTGGGGTGTATTCTCATTTGCATATGGGCTCTCTGTAAATCTTCTCTTTAATCTCCCTGGTGATGTGAACCTCTGAGGGGAGACAGCCGGCAGTGGGGAGGGCAGGGAGCTAACATCAGTGGATGTTGTCTCTGACAGACATGGTGAAGTGGAGAAAGCTGAAATTGACTGGTCTGCTTTCTCGTGTGTTAGACTATCTGCTAGAGAGTCGGATTGCAGGTGACCAATGAACCTTGCAGAAGACAACTCATCAGCCAGTTCTGTTTGATGACCTTGGATTAGAGGACTTGTGTATGTTTTGGCAGCAATCTCCCTCCGATCCCCACAAAGTAAGAAGATGCTGTTAATTCGAGCTCTTCGAGCTGCATCAGCATCTTTTGACTCTGAGAGCCCCTTCTCAACCAGCTCCGATTCCAGCTCCCTTGAAGACACTTCAAGAAACACCTTATCCTCTGCTGGACTGACAATATCTACCGTGAATGCTGGAGATATTTCCCTCTTAGAAGTTTCCATCAAATGTGCTTGTGGGCTTAAATTATGATGTTGAACTTTCCATGTGGGAAGAGCATCCAAGGGCTTAGCATCTCCTGTGCCTTCCCCACGAATAACAGAAGGCCCCAAAACACTGTCCATGCTGTAACTGTCGACAGGAATTCCAAGAGAAGAGACAAATTCCAGCGGTGATGAATGGGAGTTCAGTGCTGTAAGATGCAGGCATTCTTCTCCCTCACTTTCTTTGCCATCTGTGAGAGCATTTTCTGGAGCTGTAGATTGTTGCCAAAGTAGATCTGCATCACTTGAAAAAGGTATGCATGTAGAACTCATGGCAGCTACATTGCCAACCTCACATCCAGACACCATAGCATCACTGTCACAAACTTTCTGTGCCACCTGATTCTCTTTGCCATGATCCTCCTCTTCAAGAATGATTGGCAACCAACCCTTTCTACAGAGCCCTTCATTCCGTGCTACTGAGCCAGTACCTCTCTTAGGGACAGTTAGACCCACCCCCGCAGCAGGTGATAGGGTGCCTTGATTTGCTGTCACTTGCCCAGAAGAAGCTGGTGAACAGAGCTGCAGAGACTCAAGAGCAGAGGAGACCAAGCCCCAAGACTCATCTTTTATAGTTTCTGCTTGTGTTGAAGGAATTTGATCAGCAGTCCCAGTGTGCAGATCTTCAGATTTTGGACTGCCAAACACCAAATCTGATCGACCCAGGCCACAAGTCATTTTAGTGCAACAGAAATCAACAAACACAGTTCCCTGGCAAGTTCCTAATCTTGTTTCATAATGTGCACAACATAGAGCTAATTCAGCAACCTATTGTTCAACAATCCGGGCAAGGAACTACAAAAGCAGACCCAGGTCCTAGAAGCACATTACAATCAGTTAGACAGTAAGTTCAGACTCACTTTTATGATTTTGTTTTATCATATTATCTGGTGCTGCCAAGCTAAGATCTGATCTGAAACCTGCAGTAGATTCTGCCTGCAAAATTGCCTTGTCTTCAGCTCCAGATGCAACCTGAGTTCCCAAAATATAGGATTTGCTACCACTACTATAGCTTCTTTGCAAGTGCAAAAGTTCTGCTTCAGCCTTCTCAGCTCGAATAAGTGCCATATCAAGCTCTCTCTGTTGCTGAATCACCAATGCTTCCAGATCTTCAATGTTTTTCTTCCTGGACCCACCATTTAACCTCGCATCCAACTCCACATCATTGTGCACAATTCTTCTGGAGTCATCTACTTCTAAATCAATCTGAAGTGGCATTCCATGTCTTTGCCGCATAAACTTTTCCTTCATTGCATCTAGCTCAATTTCCAACTCTCTTATCTTGGATTCATTTTCTTTCATCTTGGATTCATTTTCTCTTCGTAGCCTATCAATGTATGCATCCTTATGACAGATGCGAGCTTCCAGCATCTCCAGCTTCTTTGTTTCAGGCATAGCCTGTCCTTTCATTGGTGAGTTTGGCAAGCGGACAATGCACTTCGCCTTTGCTCCGTACTCTAATGTATTGATTGTCTTGTGAAGATCCCTATAATCAGGACTTGCACATAGGACCATCAAGATTCTGGTCCCTTCATCCTCAAATGAGTCCTGTCACATAAAGGCATGCTTTTCAGAACTGGAACACTAGTTGCTAATGTCATGTAGCACAACCTGCCATCCAACATCGCTGACAACTCAAGGAGGACAGGGTTGATACCTGAAGAACCATGGTGAGCTTGCTGTCACGGTATGGTATGTATGGATCACTATTTGCAATTGCCTCCACCACCCTCTTCAAAGCTGCATTGCCTTGATTTATCTTCCCTGTCTGGCATGCAAGCAAGATCAAAGTACAGGATCTTGGTGAAGAAAAACTCCATGAAAAGTCAATAAAAAGAAAAGATGAACAAGGCAGGTGGCATATTTGAGAACCTGCATTTTGAGTTCCCTCCCAAGGCCAGCTTGCTCAACATTCTCTGAGCCTGCCATGTCCACAAGCACCAACTTGCCTCCCACTGCCGGCACATCAAGTGTGACCTTCATGGCCACAAAAGCAAGCCGTTCAATGTAAAGCAAAGACAAGCACATTACCGGCAGATTACAGGCAATAGCACCTGTGCCAAGGAATAAATAGATTTTGATATCAAATCGAAAGTGTCTTTTGAGCACATTCAACTTGCCTCTCTCTTTGCCAATATAATCTTAAAGGAGTTGTAAGTAAGTACCATGCAGTGGCTGCGAGAACTCCGGTCATTACAGTTTGTGCTCTTCACAACACGTCTACTCTCCACTTTCGAAATCTCTTGAAGAAGCTTCTGGGGATCAGTTCCAGTAATGTACATTGAATTCTTCACTTTCTTTCCCATCACTTCTAATCTCATCTGGAAAGAGGTAAACGTTGGATATTAGCATTGCATACGCTCAAAGTTGAAGCGATTATGCTAAATCTTCAATTGCTACAAATTGCCACCTTTTCCAGCAACAAACTATGGTTTTGCTTACCCGGCCTCCAGACATCTTGAACAAACCTCCAAGGCCTGATTTGTTGGAACCAGCTCCGGAAAGAAGGTCGTAAATTTCTTCATTGTAAATCTCCCACACACTCGCCCTAACCTCAACTCCCTCGTCCACACAATCTTGGATTGCAACGTGCGCCGGTCTCATCAGCTGCTGCAGCGCATGATAAGCAACGCCTTTCTGTCCCGCGGATCCAAACATGGTGTAACTCTTCCCGGCCCCTGTAGGACCATACATCATGATGCTACATCTCGCTCCTCCCTTCACATCCTCCACTCTCGACTCCACGTATTTTTCGTAGAACTCCTGCAAGCTTTCCAACGCCGCAAAAGATACGCCGTCCAGGCAAAATTCTCGACTTCCGTTTCCATGCTCCGCTTTCACAGTCACTTTGGAGCCATTCACGCGAATCGCCGAGTCTCGATGCGGTCCGTCTGGATGCTCGCGAATTCGTCCCACCACCTCCACGGGATGCTCGCCGCCCCGTCCCGCTCCTTGCTGCTCCAACCCACCTCCGATCCTAGATCCAGAAGGCGTCCGGTTGTGGGACACCATTCCACACTGCTGCTGCTGCTGCTGCGAGCTTGCCTTTGCCTTCGCAGGCGACATCGCCGTCACCATTTTTACAAAACCCTCTAAAACCCAAAAGACTCGTCCACTTTCACCACTCTTTCTTTCTCTCCCTCTCCCTCTCTCAATCACAAACACACATTCTCTCCCTCCCTCCCTTCTCCCTCTCCCTCTCCCTGCAACAACAAGACTGCCTGCCTGCAAATTACCCCCCTCTTGATCTGGACAAATGCGTACCACCAAACTTCTCCGTTGCTGCTGATTCCACAAGTATTGTGAAAGGAAATCCAAATAGTGGGAGAACGACCGATTTCTATTCGAGACGGTGAAGAGAGCCGTTAAAGTTTTCTACAATTCAAAACAAAGAAACGAATGATTCCGACTGCCAACACAAATGAGGTACATATCTTTTCTATCGAGAGAGACGGTGGTGTAGAGAGAGAGCCGTTAAGCTTTTCTATAATTCAAAAAACAGACAACGAATGATTCCGGCTGCCCGAATCAAAACAATCGCCCCTGGTTGACTTGGGACCGGCCGTCGCGCTTGAAACTTTCAAACAAGCACGCGCGCTTGTTTATGGATTTGGACTTCGTCTCTTCTCCTGGAAACATTTGTTAAGTACCTACGCCGGAAACAACATTGGGCCATAACGACGACGACGACGACGACGACCATGGTGAGTCGTGACACTTAAAGGATGTTTGCCATCGCCGGCGGCTACACGCAGTAATTCAGCACGCTTGCATTTATTACACTACCAGTTGCCACTAACGAATCCTTGCATTAAGTTTCGCATTTGTTGTGATAATTCTGCAAACGGCTTATGCTTTCTTAAAGCAGAAAATTTGTGCTTGACATGGAGACGAAGATGGATTGTAATCCAAAACCTTGTGAAAAAAACCCTGCGCAAACTCGATAAACACAATGACATTCGACATGTATACACACGCTCCCAAGATTTTTTTTTATTGCATCAAGGATATCAAGATTCAGACTCCAATATCATTCCATTGTAATAATTCATAGCAATCAATCTAGGAGCTCCGCTTCTCAACATCAACAACACACTACTACAATGGATGGCAATAAAATTCTAGCAATTCTTTTGCATCAATTGAATTCAAAGCTAGCTTTTCATGTCAAAACCTTCACTTGTATCACTTGTGGCTCTTTCTCTCCTTCTTCCTCCAATGTCCCAATTTCTCAATGCCACTCAAATACATCACTAGTTTTCCGATCTTCAAACCATTCTCTCTCTCTCTCTCTCTCTCTCTCTCAACTTTTTCTCTTTTTGTTTTTGTTGCCATCTTCTTATGAGCTTTGAACCTCATTCTACTTACATCACTCAAGAACTTTGGTAGCCCTAGGAAGCTTGAATTTTTTTTCTCCTTTCAACCCTCTTTGCCACTTTTTCGATCTTAGTTTTCCAATCTTCAAACCATTCTCTCTCTCTCTCTCTCACTCTCTCACACACACACACCTTTTTCTCTTTTTGTTCTTGTTGCCATCTTCTTGTGAGCTTTGAACCCCATTCTACTTACATCACTAAACAACTTTGGTAGCCCTAGGAAGCTTGAATTTTTTTTCTCCTTTCAACCCTCTTTGCCACTTCCTACCCAAATCAACAACTACATTTAATACTCTAATTTGGATTAGACTATGGTCCTTATTTCAATCCTCCACTCCATAATAGCAATGTCACTCAAATCTTAAATGTGTTTTCTTCCTTCATCACTTGACACAAATTGGGAATTTAATTCATGTTTCATGATTTTCCACATCATTCTCCCATCATCACGATTCATAGAACCTTAAACCCCTAATATTTATTATGCTTGAATTTTCTTCTTCTTTTTGTTTTTAATAAACAACAATACAAACCTCTAAATGTCTACTATGTGTATAATTTCATAAAGTTATGAAAGTTCATTTTTTGTTATTACACTCCCACCAAGTTATTATCTTTTATAGTAAAATAGATTACAATGAATTATCAAAACCTAACCTACACATTGAAAGAATCTAAGGCAAAAGAAACTCCTATAACATGTTTTTTAACTCTTTCACACACAAGAACCAAAACTCCCTCTTCAAACAAAATAAAAACATTACAAGTCTATCAAATTTGTATGATCAAACCATCATCCATAAGGTAATTATTTCCTCCTCAATGTTCCCTTTGTTCCCCTTTCATCACATTCATTTTCAACCATCATTTGTGTATTTCCATTAATCAACCAAGACTTTCCATAACCTACACACAAATTAAAATACCAAATACAACCATTGCAAATTGGATCCAACATTGAAAAGATTGTTTTTTTCAACTTTTAAAACCTTCAAAATGAAAAAAAGACAAGCACTTTAGCAACTAATTTGGACCTTTCAACTAAAATGTTATTTGATCATTTCAAACCCTAATCAACCCTTCTTCACACCATGTTAGCAATTAGTAGGCCACATATATAAACCATATTCACACCATTTCAAGTCACAAGATAACTTTATGTGAATTTGGAAATGGATTCTAATTTTTATTTTGTTTTGGTAATTCACACATTTTCATTTACTACCCACGAACCACATGTGATTGACTATATCAATGGATATCAAAATGTGATTTTTAAATATTATAAATTGTTTTTTGAAACACATTTTGCATCATTTGCAATTTATATGAATAGATAAACAATATTAGTTCATATCAAGATGGTAAAAGAAGATAATACATTTTGTACTTGACCCCCTTACATCCAAGAATCTAAAACCAACAATTATGTATTTAAACATGCCATTAATATTGAATGAAAAAGTGGGGATGGAGAGGTGTTAGATCCCAAATGTCAAAAATTAATTTCACATCATATCCATGGCAATAATTGAATACAACCATGATTTGTTGGTCAAGATGTGAGGAGACCCACTAACAATCTCCAAACAAGGGATCATTTTCTATTTCATGAAACCCTAATGGGTAAGTTTGGCAATCCAAACATTTTAAACTTAAATAACATATGTAACATATGGAATGTTGGTTCAAATAATAACAAAATTCATGTACCATCAACATAATGTAAACAATTCATTCACATGCAAGCATGTATAAACAATACTCAAAAGTGGTGGCACCAAGGGTGAGACATAATGTTAATGTTGAGTGGACATTGAATTATACCATTCTTGTCGTTAGCAAACCAACTTTCAATTTTAAAAAAGGAACAACATTTGATTCAACCATATGGTTTATGTTGATCAACCAAAAGATTTTACCTGATTCCTTTTGTCAAGTGACATCAAAAAGGAAAATTTACATTTCTCAAAAATACACAATAAATTATAAATTACATTAAAATATGCAACCCTTATAGCCCAAACCTCAATAAATAAGCCCAATTACATGTAAGAAGATTTAAACCACAATACCTTCAAAGCCAACACAACTTACAACTAGTTTCCTTCCATGATTTTAAGGTCAAAAAATGGTTAATACCTATAAATACTTGTTATGTTTTCTTATCTTGTCTCCTCTTTCTTCCTCTTTCCTTTAAGCTCACCATGTCCTAAATGATGTTCACCATCCTCCAATAAGGTCATCTACCCCCAATACCCATGTGAATCATTTAGAGCTAAATAAAACAATACTCAAGTACATCAATGGAGAGATTAGTCTTGACATACATAGTATAACCAATATTAGACTATGCAAAATGTGGGAGTTCAAAAAAAAACTCTAAATTCAAAGAGACATTATTTTCATGAATTCCATAAAGTTTAGCACAATCTATTATTGCCAACTATAACAACCTTTAATTTCTTGACATCTATGTGCACAATTATAACCATGATCATCATTGAACATAAACCTACATACAACCAAACATTGACACATGTCCTATTCATTTCTTGTCATTTTTTAATGGTCTTTATGGTTATGGGTGTGTCAAGTGGAGGGCTCCAATGCCTCTTTGAAATCCAAAGGCAAAAAACAATGAATAAGAATAAAAGCACAATCAATGTGTTGCAAAAAAAATCATTGAAGTTGCAATCATATTTTTACACATAAATGCAAGAAAGTAAAGTTGAAACTTTTTTAATCACTACCAAACCATTGTGCCATTTTAAATTGAGTTTATAAAGTATGTTGTATACAAAGTTTGTCAAACTTGGGTGTATTAAAAATAGGTAAAAATTATTTATGAAACGAATTGGTGATATTGTGTTCAAAATTACTTTTACATTAAAAGATTAATATATTAATTACTTTTACATTGGAAATTAAAAGTGCATAAATAAGTTTTAAATCACATTAACCAAGAAAGTAAAATATTTCATTTACTTGAAACCTATTTTGTTTATTCAAACGATGTGCAAAATAAACAAATTTTATTTGTATGTTTTTAGAAAATCTACTTAAATTTATTTTAAACATGTAATTCTTCAATTTCATTGGCATAAATTCAAAAAACATGTCCATATTCATCATTGAAATAAATATTATTTATAAATTTAATATGTTAACGTTTAGTTTATGGCTGTCTTATATTTTTTTGAATAAAGATCTTGAAATGCTCAATTGATTGTGATTTCACCCATCAAAAACAAGAAGTAGACAAGTTGTGCAAATCATGAAATGTTTGAAAAAGAAGCATTAGACCCCTTTCTACTTTCAAACTTCATATTTTCCTCATTTTTTTGTCTATTTTGAATGTTTTACAAAATTATGCCAACTACACCAACTATAGTTATATAGAATGTCTTTGAATTCCAAGGCCAACAAAACATTATCAAAAGATTTTAAGCTCCAAATCACAAATTGTTTTAATAGGTTTACAATAGGATATTGAATCCCCTTACTTTGAGATTTCACCTCTTCTTCATTTATTGTTTTTCGTATTGATCTTCATGGTTATAGTTGCACCAAGTGAAGGTATATAATACCACTTTGAATTTCACATGTAACAAAATAATATCCCATGATTCTACTAAAAATTTTGATAAACTGAATGTACGATTGTTTACCTATCTATTTACAATAACACAAACATAAAAAGAAAATTGATTGGATGCCAAAATTCAGTCTGTAATTTTTTTTCAAATCAACCAACTTGGTGAGTTAAAGTGTTGGCTAAAATCACATTCATTCTCACATTATTCTTGACTTTACCTATAAAGGTGAATCCTATGCCTATTTATTTTTTAATCATGATGGTGATACAAGTTATCTTTATCATCCCTTGAACCATGTATAATAGGCACAATCCTTATCATAGTCATTTATGTTATTATAAGGCAAAGTTCCCAAATCCTTGTGCAATTTGACCCCACTTACTTGGTCAAATTAGTAAAACAAAAAGGGGTTTTAGGCAAGTTTTGTAAAGAAAAGGGGAATTGGAATTTAATTTTCCATATGGAATTTGGAAATGGGCCCAAAGTTCAATTAAAAGTCTGGGAATCCCAAACCATATATATTTAACATACCATAATACTAAAAAAAAATTAGCAACAAACTGCCAAATAATTAATTAAATTTTAAATTCTAACTTTGGCACTTGATTTTTTTATTTTGAAATTTTCAGCATGTAATGGGTATATCAAATAATAAGCAATCCATTTTCAAGGTTGTGGAATAGTCTTGTGTGTCTAGACTTATTCAATATTAAGTCTCAATACTTGAAGGTCTATGGTTCAAACTTGACAATTGAGTTTTTTATTTTATTAAAATTTCAGCACAAATACTAAATATTTTTTTCACAAATTTGGAAAAATAAAAAAATAATTTAATTTATGTCGAATCCATAACTATGGTAATAATTACAATACTACAATAGTAATCATAATTGAAGGTAAGAAAAAACCAAATTGAGGATTAATTTTTCCTTAGGCATCTTTACAAGCATTTGAGTTTTTTTGAATTGAAGATGAAGTTTTGTTTCATTTGTTACATTTTTTTGCTTTCTTGGAATGATAATCAAGATCACAATCCCAATCTTTAAATCTTTTTTTAAATCGCATTGCCAATTTTCATCATGGTCCCCACCTCTATTGGAAATTTGAAACAAGGTTTGAAAAATCACCTCCATGAACTCAATAGATAATTGGAGTTTATTCCTCTTCAATAACATCTCAAATTCCAAGCTACAAAGTTTTCTTCCAATCACATCCTTAAAACTCACAAGATTTGTAATTATTTTGTTTCTACAATTCCCCGTCATACAATTTGTTATCTCCTAAAGACATGTTATGTCAATGAAGATATGTGCAAATCATCATACCTTTCAACTATGCAATACTAACTCAAAGAAACTTGGGATAATTGTTAAAGGGTATTTGAACCCACCTTAATTTTTAATATTTATGATAGTGGCATGGACCTTTGGAATACATCTCCAAGAAAAGAAAGTACATACTACCCATTTGACTACTAAAAAATCCCAAGCTACATGAAACATAACAAGAGAAGAGTAGGCCATCTTCAAAAGAATGCAAGATGTTTTTGCACATTTCACTAGTTTGACAACAAATAAATGGGTGGGAATAAAAGACATGTACATTTAATCAAAATGTTAATGTGTCTATTTCTTTCAATCCTTTTCTTGTATCAAACTCCTATTTTTGCACTACAATCTTACATATTGAATAAAACAACTTCAACATTATGATTTTGGACAAGCAATTCATCCACCATGGTAGCCTTGGAAAGTGTTAAAAGCAAAAATTAGGGCAATCACTACATAGGATTTGAATTCTTCTCTTGATAATGAGTTTTTGGTACATGGTAGGGACATTGTACATGGTAAAGATGTAGAATTGTAAAATTAAGATGTACTAAGGTTTTGTTTTTGAACATGTATTTTTTATTTTTGAGACATGAAGCATATGAATAATAGAATTTGTGATGTTTGATGAAAAAATGTGTGCAAGAAATACAAAATAATTGATGCAATTATGAATTGTAAAAACTTTTGTATTTTTTCTATAGAATTCAAAATATAAGTTATGGAATATGGGTTTTGTTGCACAAATATTTCAGTATAAAATTTATGTAAAAATTAATACTTGCCATTTGGCAATCCTCTTGGGATGAATTCAAGATAAAAATAAAAAATTTTACGTTTTTTTGTTGATTTTATTTTTCTAAAAATAAATAGGACAACATGAAAAGAAGTTTGTTTTGTTTTGTGTTTATGTAATTTTTTAATTGATTGAATTTTTTTTAAGACAATAATCTAAATAAGGTAATTATCGTAAAGGTTTGAATCTAAATAAAAGGTTTGTTCAACACTATTACAAATGGAGTCCCAATTCATTGGACATTTCATTAAGTTTAGGGTTTAGGTTTTAAGGTTTTATTTACTAAATTAAAAAATTCATATAATCAAATCATCCTCTTGCCTAATTATCAACAATAGGTTGCTACAAACATATTTGATTCACCAATGTTTTTGGACTTGTAAATATAATTTTAGGCCATATATATATATATATATGGCTTGTGTCGTTGGTCCAAGTGTCAACCATTACAAAATAGGGAACCTCAACATGTGAACATTGTTTTGTAATGTATGTATCGATTTTTTGAACAACCAAATATGAAAGGAAATCATGTTTGAATTGAATGGTAAGCCTTCAAGTGTAACCACATTCTCAACTAATTTTTCTTTCAAAAACTTGGTTTTTGGGAATTTATTTGAATTTTCAGCAGCAAAAATTGTTCAAAATCAATATTTCCCACATTCTGAATCCAAATCTTACCAAACAAATTCCATTAAATCCTGATCATCAAGATCTTTACAATAACACCAAAAACACATTCCAATTCCTTCAAAAAATTTAGCTACAATTTAATTTAGTTTTCAGTGAATAAATCATTAAATATTCAAAAACTTTTGCACTACAAGTCCAAATGCCATGGAACCAAGCCCATGCACCCCTCCTCATCAAGAGCTTTCCAAAGACATCAAAAACATGATCTAAAACATCTTGGTTCATTGCATCTCATAACTACAAAACAAATAAAAACAAACAACCTTCCTTCATACATAGATCGTATATATTTTTCATGATATATTTTTATTTTCAGTTTTAAATATTCTATTACCATATTTTAATTTTATATGCATAAAAATATGTACAAATATAATCAACATATGGTTGTTGGGACCTAGGTTTGATCCTTGGTCTTCAAGTAGACAACCCATTGTCTTTGTTGAACCAAGTACCATTTAACTTTGTAACATAAAAATTAATAAAAATTAATATATAATAATCACACCAAATTTTGTTCAATATCAAAATTTGAAATGTTTTTTTTTTAATCATGCTTTGTTCAAATGAAATAAATGAAATTTTATTTTTGAATTTTTTTCAAAATTCTACACATGTATTATGAATAAATATACAAAATTTCAAATCATGAAAAAGAAATTTGAATGTCTTTTTTTTATTTAACAATTCCAAACACATTTTTTCATAAATAAATGATTTAATGAGATGATTTGAATGAACTTTCAATTTTTTTCATTTTTTTATATATGCAAAAATAATTTATGCTTAATATACATAGATTGTAAATAATTCAAAATTTCACATTTTAATTACTAATATAATTTGTATCAAGTTTTTGAATATTACATTACAAGTTGAAATTATTATATATTTATGTCTCCATATATACATGTATATACCCAAAACCAATATATATATATATATACACATGTGTGTGTGTGTGTGTGTGTATAATACCAATTAAGTTCACTACATAGTAACATGTTCAATTACAATGTGACTAGAAGATATGAATGGTGAAATGTAATTTATTATGGAATCAACCAATAAGACTTTATAGGCGCCTCGATGAAATTGTCTAATGAACTAAACCCATGATTTGCAGTAATGCAAGTATAATGGATCATGCAAAAAATAAAATGACATGAATGGGGATCCAATGTTTGTAGAGGCAATTGGATCAAATGGGGAATTGACATAATGAAGTTGTATTAGAAGATGATGAATTTAACATGTGCATTAAGAAGAGATGCAATTTTTCACATTAGAATGAATGTAATATGTAATGCAAAGCATGCCAATAATACAAGAATGACTTGCAAGGTACATGACACCTTTAGCAACAAGTTTGGAACCACAAAAAACATTTACTTGGAGAGCACAAAGGTAACCTAGTCACCGAGATTGTTAATCCTTTAAGGAGATGCAATCAATAGTTGATCCGAAATTTTGGGAAGAAAATGCAAGTGGAATCAAACTTATAATTTTGAAGCAATGGGAGGAAGGGATAAAATAAATGAATCTATAGTCCTATGAGCATTGAAATACACATAGTTCAGAGTATGTTTAGCATAGTTCCAAAGAGGAACAAGGTATGTGCATTCTGTGGTGGCTCATTTTTTGAAGAAACAAGAGTCCACAAAGGTCCATTTTATAATGTTAAGTTTTTGAAATTTTCTAGTACCATGGGTTCAATGGTAATGAAGTTGATGTATCTAAAGTAATAAAGTCCATATTAATAGGAGACCACCTACATATTCCAAATATATACACCTCTAGAAAGAAAATTGAAAATTGAAAAAAAACAATCATGTTAGGGACTTATGAAAATATGGTTCAATTTTGACCATTCAAAAGTTTTTAGTTAAAGTTTGACTATGATTTTTGAGATAAGACTTTGACATAAAAGTGTATTATTGGATGTTACACCATATATTGAATCCCTATAGATAATTTGGAATGGAATTCAATATGAACTTTTTTATTTTCTACCATTCCAGTTTATTAACCAATCCATATTTTTGTACTTCAAAAGTTCATTGTGAAAAGTGGGTGTACTTTTATTGAAAAAGAATTACATAGGTGGGTCCAACTACGCTATAAGGAGCCACACATGCCCCTTTAGACCAATGTTTTTTCGTTGTTTTTTGAAAAATATTTTTAGAATATGTTTAATATGTTTTTCAAAAAAACATTTAAATTTTAAAATTTTAAAAATATTATTATGTTAGGGGGTATATTTTTTAAATCCCAAAATATGTCATAAAAAGTATTTTTAAATTGTGCTTTTAATCAATTTCAAATTATGAATTTGATAAGTTTTATTATTTGCTATAGGTGTCCAAAGAAAGGGCACTTGCAAAAATGGGCAACATGATTCAAAAAGTGAGCCACCTTAGTTTGCATTCACCCAATAAGGATGGCAAGAACCAAGATTAAGGGACATAGCGTTTGCTTGGTAATTTGTTTTGCTTCCATACAATCAATCACTTGAAGAATGGGAGGAAAATTTAGACAATGATAAGGTTGAACATGTAATACAAGTTGCAAAAGTATAATTACAAGAAGAGTACCTAGAGGATGTAACGAGAACAATATATTAACATAGAAAACCAAATCGCATACGAAACATGTTATTTCAATCCATACTTGCCTCTAGTATAGGAATGAGTGTAGAGAATAATGGAAACAAATTACAAAACAATGAGCCAAAAATGAGATGGGATCAACATGGAAAATGGGTTGGAACAAAGGAATCCATAATCTAGATAATGTACCAAGACTTATACCAAACCAATGTACTATTGTCAACAAGAGGGACACGTGACTATTGATAGTAAATTCATTGAAGAATTTATGAAACAATGCCTCCCCAAGATTATACCAAATCTTAAAGGTAAAATTACCATCACCATTGGATAGTTGTTGAAATTATCACTAGATTTGAACACATCTCTCCCCTAACTTGCCAATTGCAACATGGGTTTTCTCTCCCCTTTTTTTATTTCTCTTCATTAATGGGTGCACATCCAATATGACCCTATTATTGTTTGCATCTATGGAGCTTTCTTTGCACACTACCACAACTCCAAGTGTTGGATTAATGTGTTCCACTCCATCCATGCTAGCAATTGTTACTTGTAAATACGACAAAAGTTCAATCCTAAATAAGGTAGTCAAGAGATAATCATCCATTCGATGTTGGAGAAAGTTTGTTAAAAAAAGAATACATTCATAATATTCCTCCACATGTTCATTCAAATTTTGTTTGATGGTCTACAAGTTCATGTAGCTTATTCATTTGTTTGCAACTTGTGGTACCATTTATAAATTCTTGAAGAAATTCCTCAAAGGTATAATCTGAATGACCATTCACAAAATTATCACCCTATGTTAAAACGAAACCCCAAAACATCCATTGGAAAGTATGCAATCCTTGTGCCTTCCTTGGTGACTCCAAAAACTTTGATAGATTGCTTGAACACACAAACATGTGCATTTGGGTCTGGATTTTTTTTTAACATCCTAGATAATTTAATAATCTCCTACCCATTTCACTTGGAGAAATGGGTACCATCATAGGAGGCAAGGCTAAGTACCAAGGAAAACAAGGATTTTAATCTAGTGATAGTCCTACCCAACCAACTTTTGGGGGTGGTTGTGGAGGATGTTGATTACCATCCTCTCTTTTTTTTGATTTAGAAAATGATTCAAATGAATCCCTAGGTGGTCCTTCACCCTTACCATTTCATGGGTTGGATGGTTACCATGTTGTTTTTTTGATGATGCACCCTGATGAGCTAATTGTGTTGATTACTTTTTGTGCCTTCCATAATATCTTGTTGACATCTCACCCTTATTAAATTATGCCTTAGATCATGATACCTCACCTTAATCACCCTATGATAATAATACTATAGGTTGGGAATATTGTTTTATGCCAATTATTGGCATTATCATTCCTACTAACCTAGTGTACCCAAGTGGTCTCATCCCATACATAGGAGGTATCCACCTTGGATAACCACCCACTAGAGGCACTTGTCCCCAAGGCATTGCAAAGTTTGGGGGGTTACTTCTTTGGAGTCGTTCCTTGACCTTGGAAATCTACAAGTTTTTCCATAGTAATGGGGGTTTACTTTCTTTTTATTTGATTTCTTCTTAACTTTAAGATGGCTTACCTCCATATATTCCCTTGATTCATTCCCATAAAAGGTTAAGTGGTCAACCCCCTATCATCCATGATTGATGGAAAGATGGTAATAACACCATGTCTCTTGGTGCCTTATTTGTCCAAAAAATTAGAACTTAGATGGTAAGTTGGGATTTAAATGGACCCATTCGAGATGAAGAAATATACAAATCCTTTTTGTCATTCTAAAGATTATCCATGAAAAAGAAATGTAAAAAACAGATGAGTTATCCTTTTGAGGTTGGAAACACTTCTACCCATCTTCCTTAGATCCAGGGGAGGTAGATTTACCATTTATGCCACTTTCACCTTCGATGGGCGTCTTAGTTTTTCAATTTTCTTTGCCACTTGCCTTTGCTCATATTCAAAATTAAGATTTATCATTTCAACTTCAAGAGTTATTATTGTTGGGTTTTCCCAAGTGGTTACCACCATTGGTATTTGTTTGAAATACAAATCTATGGTTGTTTTGCTAAGATTTCTTTGGGAAACTTGAAGGCTACCTTCATAAACAATTATCGTCCCTTCATCAAAATCCTTTTTTGGCATCACTTGTTGTTTAAAATTATTTCATTTTATTACCATATGTCATAGGTATGAAAATTACAAAAATGGATGATGAAAGGATAGGTCTAAGTTTTTTTTTTAATTTATAAAACCAAGATAATAAAGCAAAGGCTAAAGTCAAAAACACGAAATGTGCAAGACCAAGGTATTAACAAAATTTATTATGATAAAGTAAGAAAATGTAAACACGAAAATAATATAATAAGGATATGGTGTAAAATTGTAACTTATATTGGTGTTGAAGAAATTAAAGGTAACATGGAGTCTTATTTTTATTTATATCCCTTTGGGGACTTAATTCAAAGAAGCTTCCATGGAAATTTTTCCATGTGCTCATCAACTAAGGAATATTTTTAAAAGATTTTTGACTACAAATGAACTATGAATTAATGAGGACTTGATTAAGAATGAATTAAAAGTTAATTGTGAGTCAATTAAAAATTAATTAAAAGTGAATTAGAAGAACTTGAGAATGAACTAACAATTAATTAAAATGAACAAATAGTTAATTAAAAATGAACCATGAATTAACTATAAACAAATTATAAGTTAACTACGAATGAATTATGAATGCACCATGAAATCGTGGATGGAGATCCATGTGAATGAACTCCATTCATTATGTGATCATGTTCGATGTTGGTGTCCATTACAACATATGTGATAGTTGTCCTTGAAAGTAGAATTTAGTTAATTGGTGGGTGTATTTTTTTGAATTCTCTTGCAAATTTTTATATAGTTTTTCAACATATTTGTAGTTGGATGTGAAGTGAAACTTATAATCAATATGATTTGAAATATATATATATAATGTTAATCATAAAGACAAGGGCTTGGAGTAACATTTCATAATGTAGATTCATAATTAAACATTTTCAATCTTATTTTGAAAGCATGATCATCATTAAAAGATTATGTCATATAACATAATAATAAAAATGACATAACATAACACCATATATGATGATTTTTGACCTCATGATTGAAGACCATATATGACCCATATTAATTTGTGCTAGCTTGAAATTCCAATATTAACCAAATTCAAAATGACAACATCATTCATATCATATCATCAATATATCCATTCACGATTGCTTGTTATCTAAATGTTTCCTTGTAAATAAGACTTTATATAATTCAAATATAAATAAATAAATAAATATCCTAATAAAAAAGAAGAAGATATAATTTGACCCAAAAATTTACACATTTCTTATACATGGTTCAAGTAGGTTGTCAAGTAGTAGCCAAATATATATATAAATTATGGTTTTAGAAAATTATTTTTCATGTTTAGTTTATAGCCAAATTTTGTCAATTTTTTTTTTCCTACGTATCATTATATCATTTTGCCATTTTGGCTCCAACACAAATTTGACCAAAAAATTTCATTGCATAATTATTATGATCAAATAGACAACACACCCCTTGCCCCTATTATATCTCATACCATGCCATGCATTAATGTCATGTGACAATACATTAATGAAAATGTCATGCCATAATACATTAATAAAAAAAAATCAATTAATTTATCAATTATATTAATGTATTATAACCCTAAACCTTTGTCAAAGCCGGGTATATTATATTTACCCTTTCCCAACCTTTGGGATTTATTTTTTAAGGACCTTTGTGTAGGGCCGGCCCTTATTGTAAGGCACTTGCCATCAAAACCTGGCGATCAGCTTATGCTTGGATTGAAAACGTGTAGAGAAACACGGAACCCCTTCCCCTGCGCAGATCTCCAATCTTCGTTCTGGCGATGGGGTAGCTCTCGGTTGTGAAGAGAAGAAGAAGAAGAAGATTTGTGTTCTTGTTCTAGTAGTGACGATTTTGGCGAGGAAAATTTTGTAAGTTTGTGTTAGGTGTTCATGAGGACTTGAATTGAAGGTGAGCTAATCTTGTGCGATGACGCAAAGAGCGCTTCGGTTTGCTAGTTTCCGAATCCGGTTTGAAAGGCGCTTACCCGAGGTTCTTTTTTTTTGTTGTTTTGTGGCGGGAAACTTCGGTTTGCAGTCAAGTGCAAACTTGCTTGCAAGCTCTTAGCAGAGAAAAGTCCGGGACGGTTGAGATAGGAAGGCGGTGAAGAAGAAGAAGAAAAAAACGGTGGACGAGCGCAAAGCTTCCGGATGAAATTCAAGGCTATTCTTACCGACTACGGCGTCGCACTTTTGGAACGCCGTATGCTCTTCTCATCTTCTCTCTGTCGCATGCATGCCAGTGTGGTTCCTTGTGCTTAGAGCATCTCCAGCTTCGCTTGCTCTGTTCTCTTGTCGTCATTGTTATCGATGTGTATGCCATCTCTGTCACAGTAACTTGTTTTGAGACTCTTTGTGAGCGTGAAACTCCAAGGGTTCCAAAACATTACGCGAAATGCACACATGTGAGATGCAGTCTTCTCATGATTGGCTTAACTAGCGATCAGACGGAGTCCATAGAAGCTCTGGGCAAACATATCTGGGAAGAAAAGCTTAGAGTCCTTGAACTTGCAATCACACTCCATCTTGCTAAATCATTTTTTTTTCCTTCCTTACATTTGCATTTCTGAGAGGAGAATGGGCAATTCTGGATGTGGCGGCAGGTTTTGTACCAGCATTTGAGAAAATTGGCAAGACATGCCACGTGTATTTGACCAGGGTTCATATCACTCTTCTGCACAATGTACTGAATGCAGATGGTGTGCAAGCAGTTGCTCAGTTCTCAAGGGTTTTGCAACACTACACCTCTTTTTGTCATAACTTTGCTTTGCTTTTCTGCTCAGCTTTGCCTATTGCAGCAAATCTAGTCTTGTATTCATGTTCTGTCAGCTGTGGACAGTTCTCCCTCTTTGTGCATTTTTGAAACATGATGAGGAGGATTGCAATATAGAGAGACCAGAGCAACCAGGAATTGGTTGAAGATTCAGGGGAGGCACGTAAAATTGGGAAGAGGATGGGGGCAGGAAGTGATTTTCGATGATTACCAGATCTCAAGCCAGAATGACGATCGCATTGCATTCACAGTGGATTTGACCTTGCTGTCAAGAGCATTGAAGAGCAGTGTAAGCATGGATGGTGACAAGTTGCTTGTGAAACTTGTAAGAAAACGACCCAGTCTTGCTGAGGGACGTTTGCCCTATCTAACCTTTGAAAGTAAGGTATGCAGTCACAGAAGCAACCATCTTTGTTGATTATGGCAGTTTTGTACTTGTCGCAAGCAATCCACGGAAGTGCTACTGCTCGAATTTCAATTTTTGAGAGCAATTCTTCTTTCAAATTCTGATCATACAATCAAATGTGTTCTATGGCAGGGTCACAGGTCTGCCATCATCCAGGATGTTCCAATTTCTCAGCCTCTAAACCGCATTGATGTTCAAGAACTGCAGTCCAGTCTTGACATGGCACAAGCGTTGCCTCGGGTGCCAACTAGACTCATGTTGCTTTCTGGGCAGTTGTGAGTTCTATGTTGTGTTGATCTGACAAGAAGCCTGTGATGAGTGGTTACTTTCTTTAGGTGTATATCACTTGACAGTCACAGTGTGATTCAGGGTTTTAATGTTTGACTGCATGTCCATTTCAAAACCACTTTGCTACTGTGTGTGGAACCTCTTTGTGACTTACTGGAACTTCATGTTTCTTCAGACATTAGTTCAAGTCCCAGATCTACAACAGCTCCAAGGCTTGGTTGATCGCCTAGGGAAGGTGGGTGATGTTCTTGAAGTGGGCGTTACACAATATGGTGACCTCCACCTCCAGGTCTCCACACCAATGGTGTCAATTGGCTCTGAATATCAAAAATTGCGGGTGATTGGAGTACGAGGTGTGTCTCTTTCTGGGGGGCCACTAATTGTTGGGGTTTCTTTCACCTGCTGTCTGTGATGTGTCTCATTCCTGCAAATTGTATAAGCTGTGTTAATGCTGTCCTGAGTTTTCAAACTTGGGTACTTGCCCAATAAGTCACTAAAGTTTACTTCTTTCAATGAGTTTGAACTCATCATCACTCATCTTGTAGGATACCAGGTTTTGAACAGGCCTTTTTGTCTATCATGCCATGGACAATGAAATTAATAATATTTTTCATCTCTGGACGTTCTTCTGCATGTCGTGTGTGAATCTTGAAAGTGGCTGTAAATGGCTATCTGAAATTTCAGGATCTTGATATTCAAGTGAGTTTCATGGTTTTTCCAGCTGAGCCTTCTTCTTCAGCAGCTTCAAGTTCAACAAGACGACTCCAACTAGCCTTGCAGAAAGAGGAGGCATCAGCAGTGGTATGGGACTACTTTTCAAATGCTTATAGAAGTACTCTGAAAACTTTCTTTGGTTAGTGCCAGGAGAGGATAAAGGGGGTAAAGGTGTTGGCACTTGGTGGCTTAGGATGATGATTCTAATCTTCTGTGCAGAGTGTCAGTATGAAGCACTTTGCTAAGAGCCTGCAATGTTACCTCACCAAGCCAGATGCATCTTTCTGTGGTAAGTAAAGGTCCGCATATTGGCTACTTATTAGCTGTTTCCTAAACACCTGTTATGACTATTAAGTAGACAGCATTATACCACCACTGCAAAGACTTTTGCAAATCAAACAGTCTGCTCTTGAATCACAAGTGCTAGATTATTACCAAGGTCTCTGGTGCTCTTTGAATGTGCAATTCCTGTGAGGGAAGAGCTGCAATAGCTGATGGCTTCAGATGTTACCAGACATCTGTCGTACATAAAGTTCTTTCCAATTGAAAAGCTTTGAGTCTTGGCATTGACATTTTCTTGGTATATTGAGTTTGGCAGGTGTGGCACCAGATGATGCATGTCTTTTGATGCTGTTTCAGTACTTCAAGCCTGGGACTCGCCAGACCGACAATACAATTAGCCTGCACTATCGCCTGCCTGTTCTGGATCAGGGCAGGCCATAATAAAAAAACTATATGCTTACCCATTGGAGTGTAGAGTCGACTGCGGTGGAGTTCACATGGTTTCTCAGAATGCATTTGGAGCATATCTTTTTCATCACGGGGCAATGTGATAATGTCCACAAAAGAAAGTACAACTTCTGGAAGGTTTCTCATGTTATTTGTGAAACTAATGAGAAGCGGCAAGATGATTGCAAGTCATTGTGAATATGAAAAAAAGGTAAAAGGAAAATCTCCCTGTATATTCTCCTGGCATTTTGCCGCATCAGATTTTTGTGTGAGCACTATGTGATACTTTGTCACTGGAGAGATCTTGGGGTCTGATCTTGATGAGAAAACACAGTTCAAAGACTTTTAAATGAACCAAAATTGGAACGGTCCATCACACTTAACCAAAACTCTTGAAGCTTCTTAAAACTCATGAAATTGAAACTATTTGAACATTTTTTAGATTTTCAAGAATTATATAATTAACCAACATAAAGAGTATTATGATTAGAATTTTTTTCTCCCAAAATTATCATAGGAAAATTCATTTTGATATTTAAATTAATATTTTTCCAAACCAATTTTTAATCAATGTGTTTAAAAAGGTTTAAATGTTGGTGATATGAACTCAAATATGTAATTGTATAAACATATAGTGAACTAAAAATCCATAATTATAATTTTTCATATGATTATTTTAATTTTCATAATCCATTTAAAGTCATTTAAAACTAAACCTTTTCATTATTTTAATCTATTTTTCATTATTAAAAAACTTCATGTGTTAACAAGTCAATTCAAGCTTATAAAAACCAACAATGCACCTTTAATTATTAATTAGATCATTACTTATCCCAAAATATTCCTAAAACATCTTAAGAACATTCAATTCGCAAATTGAAAAAATACATATTAAAAAAAATTTATGACACAAAAGGATGTTGCATTATATTATTATGCAAAGATGTTTTTACAAAATATCCCAAAAAATATTTCATTTCCAAATCATTTCAAAATCCATTAACTAATGAAGAACATTGGATATAATGTTTTTGAGTATTTTTATGTAGAATGAATATAATGACAGAAACACATGCACATAACTTGATAAATAACAATTGTGAATCTCACAACAATTAAATAGTTGACACACATTACTATTGTCACTTCAAAATCCAACATTTAAAAACTTATTACAACAAATTATTATTTAAAAATGAAAAAAATTCTAAATGTGAAATGACTAAAAATTATTTTAAAAAATAAATGACAATTTTTATATCAAAAGGTTTTTTAACCATTTTAAAAAATATTCTTTATTTGATGGTGGTTTATTTTAATTTTTGATTTTCACATGATTATGACTTTGTTTTTTGGTTTGGCAATTGTGTCACCATTTCAAAATTTCACTATGAAACTAATATTTTCTTAGAATTCATTCATAATTTATAATATGATTATCATTAATATGACTTTTATTTTTATTTCTTTTGAAACTTTTTGTTGTTTTAAAATTTCATTATTTTTTCCAATTTTTGAACTTAAGGTTCAAGATAAGGGTAAGTTTGTCACCAAATTGAATTTTTCACGAAATAATGTTTTTATTTTTATTTTTAAAACTTTCAATGTTTAACTATTTGTTAATGAACAACTAGACATTAGAAAAAAGAAAAAAAAAGGTAAAGTTGATCAAATATAATAGTAATTAACAAAAGTGAAAACAAAACGTTTCAATGCCTTTTAATGTAATATTTCGTACAAAGGTGCATAATGACCTTTTTACGAATTCACAATAATGGAAGCATTTATCATTATTCCTTGATGAATTCTTGAGGAGGAATTCATGGAAGAATATTGATGCTTAGATAATGTTCAAAGGTTTACTTTAAGCTCATCCCACATGTAATGTAAATGCCATTGTAATTGTTAGATGTGCTTAGTTGTAAGTTTCATGAGTTTTAAATTATAAAATAATGAAATGTTAGATAATTTAATAGGGTCAAGGAGTCTAAGAGTTCTGATAACTTATAAAAGCTCGAGTGAATCAAGATTTGTAGACATCCTTTGATCCTAACAAATTATCTTGAGCATGATTATTAAACTGTAATACAAGGAAGTGCTATTGTCATAATTTAATATACTCAAAGAATTTAGAGTTTTAATCAAGCTACAATTTGCTTGAATCAAGATTCTAATGCATCCTTTGAAGGTATTCAATTAGAATGAACACATCATAAACTTATTTGAATGTTGATATTCCATATGAATCTTTTTAACGTCTGACAACTATTAATATTGCCAGATTTGTCATAACAACAAAACGAGGTATTAATCTTGTTCATTGTAACAAACCCAAAAGATGAGAATGAAATTCCTATAATCATATGGGTTAATAAAATGACAAAAACCCAGACTATTGGTTCTGAAAAACATTTGTCCTCATATCTTATTAATAATTTTTTTTATTCAACTCTTGTTTCACCTAGTCACATCAATATAAGATTGTAAATCATTTTTTTTACATCCTAATACATAAAGAATCAGCGAATCTCTATACTTCTAGGCCTTTGCTGATTTCATTAAGTTCACATCTCAACTACCATAGTACCTAACCTGGTCAAGCACTAATTAATTATTTTTTTGAAAATTTCAAAAAATTGGAAAAATAAATGCCTACCATGCCAAAAAACTGAATAAAGCTCTCAAGCACTTCAACTTCCATTCATTGGGACTAGTAGGAAAGATATAGAAAAATGGCAATCTTCCCTAAGAGTATTTAGCCAAATCTAGCTATTAACCAAATATGAAGTTCAAATTTTTATTCAAAAATATATATGGGTGTATTTTGATTATCAGATTTGGCAGATTTCAAATTAAAATTATTTTTTTGGGGGTGTTCAAATGTGGTCCCACTGGGTTTATTTGGTTGGGTTTTGGAGGCTGGAAATTTGGAATGTTTGACCAGTTGTCTTGCTGGCTTCCCCCTGTTTGCATGTAATGTTTTCAGGAGGGGGAAAATGAACATTTAAAAAAAAGTTTCAGACAATCATAAATGTCCTTTAAAACATTCATATGTGATTTATATGACTTATAATTTTTTACAAATAATCACATATTAATTTTTAGAAAGTCTTTTAGTGTTTTTATAAATTTTCATTATTCATCATATTAAAAATGTTATCTCAACATTTTATGACAAATGTTTTTTACATGCATCAACATGAAAATTCCATATGTTTCTTTCATTCCTGTAATAGTCATGCTAACATAATCATGTTAAAAAACAAGTGTGAACTATTTTACACATACATACCAAAATCTTGTGTTGTTGTAATTGAAACATGTTCCCTTAAGCTTACATTTATTTTATATTTGTATCATAAGCTTTCAGACCTTCTACCACTACGGTAGTTAACTACTTTAACTATTTTTTTCATCCTTGGGTTGTGACAACCACTAAGTTAACTATGCCTATAAGGTCCAGCCTCTGACCACCACTATAGTTAACTAACTATTGTGAGCTCAGTGATCATGCACCATTAAAGTTAACTAGCCTTGGACGGCGAACGCCTTTTATTGAACTTATACAATCTCTTCTTCAGACAGGAGAATTGTCATTGTCATCGTCAGTGTCTTCTTCTTCCTTCTCTTCTTCTTCGCCTCCATCATATAGTGCCATTACTGGCCGCTTTGGAATGTTGTTTTCCCAATTCATTTTCTTTTCAAGCAGGGCCACTTCGGCCGAGTTCATCAAGATGAGGTGCTTGTTGATCTTGAGGAACATATTGATCTCTACCAAGCCGGCACGCAGTGACAATCGTTTTGGAGCTAGGACGTCTGACGGGCTGCCCAGGTCGCATTCGAGTCCACCCGAGGATGGCTTGTTGGCCGGGATCGCTAGAGTAGCCTGCATGAGACATGGCATGCTTGTTTGATGAGCCCACCACTTGGACAGCTCGGCTAATTCCAGCCACAACTCGATATTGGTTTCAGCACCAATTCCTTTGAGGATTTGAACTTCGACGTTCACCATTTGTGTTGTCGTCTTGAATCGTTCGCCACTCCCATTAACGTCCTTCTTGTCATCATCAGCCACAATATCAAAAGCTGCTGACAACAACTCTAATGTCTTGACGCGCTTTGCCGGTCTCTCAAGTCGCCGAGCTAGGGTACTCCCTGCCATTTGCTGCTTCTTGAGCATAATCGACGCTGCAATAGTCTCCACTACACATTTGATTTTGTTCCATATGAACTGGTTCACGAACACAAAGTGCTGCTTCTGTAGGCTTTCTTGTGTCCAGCCAACAGGAATATCAAGCCTATCAATGTTAGTCGCATTGATCAACTTCGCTGGGATCTTTCTAGACATCATTGGCGAGTACAGCATACTCTGTGCGTCGATTAAGTACGAGAACTTGAAATCAGTTTCTTCCAAAACGTTCTTCAGTAGCATGGGCCGCCCAAGGTTGTTGCTGAAGATTTTCTTCGGCTGACAAAGCGCCAATATCAAATGGTACCGTTTGAAGTAGCGTTCATACATTGCCTTGCCAAGAAGCATCCGTGCTTCACGAGTGGCCGGTTGCAGTACGTCATGTGATCGCAACACTGGATCGGGGTCTTCAAAATCGAGTTGACGACATATCGGTATTATCAACTCGAACGACTTGCTTACATCGAGGATAGTTGTGTACAAAGAGTATAACATGACGTACACATCGACAATGACAAATGTTTGCATAGCATGTGCCTTGATCTGAACGACCCGAACCGGCTCAATCATTGAATAAAACTTGATGCACAATGTGCGGTCCATGTTGGTCAGTGGAACTAGTCGATTGAGTTTGCGGTACGCCTGCAAGAGAGGTTCCCAGGCTATTAGAATTCGCTCTAGTACAAGCATTGTGGATGACCATCGGTGCTACGGCAAGTTAAGTAGTTTAAGGTACGTCTCCAAGAGTTCAAGCATGGTTTCCTTGAAGGCTCCCTGCAGGTACTTAGACTTGTTCACAGCTTCAATGACCTTCATGATCCTCTGGAAGAAGTAGCGCACGTCCACATTCTTATTATTGTTAGGGTCAATCGAGGTGCCAAACGCTTCCGTGAATGCCAGGTGGATTAGATGTGATATACACCATTCCCACCAAGCATCGATCAGAATGTCTAAGGTACGCTTTACATCGGGTCTCGAATTTGAAGTGCTTGTCAGCACATCGAGCATCACCTTAATGCTGAACTCCTCGAGGACACCTGAAGACCATTCGTGCAAGATTGTAGACAACTGGTTCTATTTCGCTTGACACTCATCGGTAGTCGGTGCAAATCGGCGGACGGCGAGATTATAACCAATATTGAACCTGGTCGACGTATTGAAGCACACTCACAATGTCAAGTACTTCTGGTTGCTCATCTTGCTCTTTATTAGGTCCAGGTACAACGACATGTACTTGATCGTAAAAAATGAGCGTGCCTCAGCGAGTGACATAATGATGATCTTCTTGCACGTGGTGTAAAGCTCGACGTGAAGCTTGCGAATGTTGATTGATTTCATTCCACCTTCCCCGATAGGTAGCTAACGACTGATCAATTGCCATCTATGGGTCGTGAATGCGTTGTACGAGATCGACTATTCGGCGGACCAGGCTCCCAACTGCACTTCAAACCAGCGCTTTGGGTTTTTTTTGAAAGCCGGGTCGAATAGATCGAGCTCCTTCTTGATATCTGCTAGCTTCTTGTTAGTTACCATTGTCTTGGATGAAGTTATGCAGTGTTTCTTGTCGAGGTGGGTGCAAGCGTTCGACGCTCTCGTCTTTGTGCACTTAATGACAACTTGCTTGTTGACATTGAAGCACAAGTCTAGTAAGCAGATGAAGCACTCGACCTTATCCTTGTCAATCAGGCGCACGTTGCATTGATTAAGGAAAGACGTCGTCTTTTTGAGATCCTTAAATGCGGCGCCCTTGATGATAGTTGGGAAAATGCCAGTGTTGATGAAGTTTTTGATCCAAACCGCCTCGATGTCTCCACGCTCAGCATCGTCAACCTCAAGTTGCGCCTCTTCGTCATCGATCTCGACAGGTGCGGGTGGTGCCACTTCACCTTCAACAGTGATATCAACAACAGTGATGCTTCCAGATTCGATGACATCATCTTCGGACCAAGCCATGATGTGCAGTCCAACACCAACTTTGTGAAATGAGCAAGGACGGGCTCAACGGGTGATGATGGTCTCGCAAGGGACATGGATCTCAGTGGGTGATGGTGGTCTAGCAAGGGACAATCAATATCTTCGACAATCATGTTGAGATGTCAAGTTCAACTAGAGCTGACACTCATGATGTGCATTAGTGACCATTTTGCATCGACTAGCGCACTTAATGATCGTTCTACATTCACATCGACTGACGCGCACACGATGGATTTTCGCCACTATTTTTTTTTTGCGGACTTGTTGCCTTTAGGGGTGTGTGTGTGTTTTGCAAGAGCTCAAGCTCTCCCCCCCCAATCTTTTCAAATCATAACAGTAGTTGGATGAATATCCTATTGATTCAATAAAAATAAAATAATCAATAATTGATTGTCTGCTCATAGTATTAGATCAAATATGAAGAGCAATACCGTTTGATCAATATCTTCGACAATCATAACAGGAGTTGGATGAATATCCTATTGATTCACTAATATATATAAATTAATCAATAATT
>Ga0116231_10001957_pt1 | contig 42929 bp, 28 predicted proteins | sample S1TSphgellanicum_2_FD_89695 | JGI IMG/M metagenome (GOLD analysis project Ga0116231, IMG submission 89695) | Host-associated microbial communities from peat moss isolated from Minnesota, USA - S1T2_Fd - Sphagnum magellanicum MG | ecosystem: Host-associated > Plants > Peat moss > Unclassified... | reverse complement strand
AGACATCTCTGTGCATATATGTTTCCTATGTTTACTGCACTTGGCAAATGAACATAACCTGTGTATTAAGGACTGCTCAACCATGGATGAACTCCGAATCTTTCAAGTTGACAAACATGCTGCACTGGCATCAGATGTGGGAGATGGATAATAGATCTCAGCCCTCTGCTTGATTGAACATTTCTTGATGTATTGTGTTTCTGTTCATATTGTACAGTTGCTAAGCTGATGATGCAGAACTACTTCCTCGCATGAAAAGATATTGTTAAATCAATGATATTGCAGTTTACTTTTTCTTGCTTGGAGATCATAAAAATCTTTCTCATTGTGAACTGGAGCAGTTGATGCAATATGGTTCTCTGGTATGATTGTACCAAGGTTGACATGGTTCAAAGCTTCTGTAAATACCTTTCCATAGGGAAATTTCGCACAATCAGATTTTCATCAAAGTCTACTGAAAGGTTTCAGGTGTGTGTGGAGATGCAAATCTCTGGTATGGAAATTCTAGAATTCAAGCCATGTCATTCTTTTTCAGAATAATTGTGAGATGTTATTCCTTTCAATCCTCTTTCAATGTATTAAATTTAATGAATGTAAGAATTGCTTCTAAAGCTTTTAAAGGAACAGGAAAAGAACAATGTTTTTTGAATTTGAATAAAATGGTCCTGTTGTGAAGAGATCTATACCATATCCCAATAGCAAATAGATGGGATTTTCCATTAGTTTAATGGGGAAGAAATTGGTTATTATCATCCAATTGTGCCTCAGGAAATATTTAGTAGTATCGTTGAATTCTAAAAATATTGTTTTGTTTGTTACTGTTTAAACTTAAAAAATTACTGAATGGAATGGAAATGGGAAAGAATGGAATAAAAAAGTTATAATTTAAGAACCTATGACGATACCCAAGTTTGGGAGAAGGAATTCTTGTAGTGATGGCTTAGGGATGGTTTTCAAATAAAACTCATATACTTCCTCCTCTCCTCTTCAAAACCCTGGCATAATTCATGATTTGAAACAAAAAAAACAGGAGAAAATACTTTAGATTGTGCTAAAATTTTCAATAATGGGAAAAAGATTGTAAATACTTTGTGTAGTTATTTTTCATCCAATATAAGGAGAGTAGAAATAAGAAGGAAGCAAAAAAAAGAAAACTATTGGTTTATCAGCTATAGTCAATAAAGTATGACCCAATTGTTGAATGAAACAAAAAAAATAAGAATTATTAAAAATTTGTAAACATGAATTGCCTTTCACAACCTCCTAATTTTGACCTTAAAAATAAAATAAAAATTGTGGCTACTTCAATCTGTTGTCTATTAATTGAATAAAAAAAGACCATTTTAGGCTTTCCTAGAAATTAAAAGCATTAAAAGAAATGAGAAAAATTGTTCTTTTTGTGTTCCTAAACAAAAGGAAACTCAAATGTTTTTTTTTTAAACTTTTTTTTTGACTAGTCATTTGAAATATTAAAAAATATTTTAAAAATATTATTAAAGTTTTCTTGGATATAAAATTTGAAGTGATTTAAAAAAAAATGAGCCCTATATTGACTTAAAGTTGAATGGATCTAAAAAATTTGAGGTGTGACATTTCTAATGGTACCACCCAAGGATGGGTTTGCCCAACATGGATGAAATTTAAAATGTCATACAAATAAACAATCTAAAAAAAAATAGTTAATCACATGCATGGAATTGATTGTATTCAACAGCATAAACTACATGACACAATTTGAGAAAAAAATGGAATCCCAAGTTAAAAGTAAGGAAGCTTTCCACATTATGATAATACAAGGGCAACTTCAACCCATGTATGTTGAATAATTAATTTTGAAAATTCCATGTTTAAAAATAAAATGCTTCTAAATATTTCAAAAGATTTTTTATTTTCCTTGACAAAAAAATCTTTGAAAAAGATTTTTTTGGCATTCTCAACATTTTTACAAATAATAAAATTAGTATCAAAACTATTGAAGTGGTACAATATTTGGATTAATGAAAAGTTTTTTTAGGTTGGGTTGGTTGGATGTGAATGAAGTGACAACTAATGTTTTTATCAAATTGTTCAATTGGACCTTTGTTTGCCAAGGGTGTTGACTTGGAAGGGATTTTTTTGGTGAATCTTATTGAATTGATATTTCCTTTCATTTAGATGGAACACAAAAAAATGAATTATCACACTTGGTATAGTAGAATTTTTGCATCATTTGGCTAGTTTGAACAACAATGAATTCAACAAGGTGTTCATGGCACATTTCATTTCCAATTTGAAAGCATAAACTATTGCTAGGATATGTTTGGAATTCATTTCATTGGATTTTGTCATAGTAAATGATGTGAAAAACAATTGTTTAACATTTTGATTTTATTTCATTTTGTATGATGTTGTGCAATTCCAAACTATTGGCCTATAAATGGTTTCACGATTGGGCAATGGAAAGCACATTCAAATGTTATTTAATCTAAAGCCATTTTGAAAGATGGGTCCACTAAACTTAAGGTGGTATTTTTTTCTTGGAATATCATGTAGCTGGGGTTCATGCCAGTGTTGGGTGGTTATTAGAAAGAGGAACAGACACCAGACCCCCGACGGTTATCAGCAATGTTCTTAAGCATTCATAACCACAGTTTCTTAAAAGTTTAAGAACCAGTTCTGATGTATAGCCATGGTTCTCAATTTTCTTTTAAGAAAGCAAAAGAACTACCTATAGAACCACCAGTTCTTCACTGGTGATTTCATGAGAACTGCCAGTTCTTTGAGGGTTGTGAAATAACCAGAACCAGCAATTCTTTGATTCTGATATTTTTTAAAAAAAACCAACCATACATGTCGGGTTCTTAAATATAGTTGAAGACAGAACAGGTGTTTTTTTTATAAATTCAAAAATCTGCATAACACTGGTTTACGCCTACATTCAGAGTGAAACTCACAATACCATGTATTGTATCTTCACTGTGGTACTTCAACTGGATATGGCATCTCGTGAGAGACAATGCCAGGGTTCTCTGTTGTATCTATTAAGATATAGAGACTGAACCATTGTGAATGTCAACACTGTGCTCTCTGGTTCAAGGGAATAGACAGTCCAACGGAGTGAAGAAAGCAACCTATGATCATATCAGTGAGCAAAAAACAAATCTTGGCGAAAGGTATTCACCTTATCAACCCAAAAATGGATGTAAGAGTCAAATGCCAGTCGTCATGTCTTACACAGATGCATTGCTTTCGCTATGTTGTTACAAAAGTATTCAAAATGCTGACTACTCCAAAGGACTGGCTTCTCACACCTCCTTGGAGAATGCTATATCTGTTTTGCCAGTTGGGTGTTTGTTGTTCAAACTGGAAGATATAGAAGAGAGTATTGCATTAGTAAGAGGTCTTCATTCTTACTCTAATCCAGGTATCATGTTGGGTTGCTGCTTTAGCAAAGACAATGACAACAAAGAACAGTCCTTGTGGGTCTTCCATATGTCACTGCCTCTTCTCTTCCTTATGTGCCTGCCATCAATTTGGAGAACTCCAATCAATCTGTATACAACCTAAGCTGTGTTTTCTGTATTAGTTGGTATCCAAGCATCCTTTACTTGCTTGTTGGGTAGCCCTTCTTGAGCTTCTTGATGCCCAAATTGCTGTAGTCAGCAATGTTGATGCCCACATCCTCGTCAAATTCAATGCTGAGCTCCTCCTGCATCACTCTTTTTTTGGGTTAATTGAACAAGTCTGCAATGTCATACAAGGCTGGCACTTTGCATGCTAGTTCCAAGACAAAAGCAAACCTTGAGTTGTTTCGAGTCCTCTGTCATAGCCTCAGTTATTGTCGCCCACAAATCTCTGAACATATTCTTTCTCTTCCTCCACATCCCCAACTTAAGATTATAAGCCTCTTCCACTTGCTTCCGTTCCTCAGGAGCCACAAGTACTGTTCCTTGGCGCAATACACTCAACTTGGTCTCCATCTCACTGATCTGCACCCCTACACCTCTTCTGTAAGTATCTGAGCCCCAGTACTGGAATAGACAGAGAGACATGGTCACTGGATATGGTCCAGCTTCAACTGCTCAATTTTATGACAGCACCTTTCACAAGATCAAAGTAACTTATATATAGCTTTATTTCTACTTTTATGAAAGGAGAGGATAGGAGATGGCAGTAGTTGCACATCTCATGAGAACTAGAACCCCTCATATGGTTTCTATTGCCAGTGCCAACTAATCTTCTGCATTAGAGCAACATCTCAACAGTAGAGGGCATGATCTGATGATAGCCATGCATTGGAGCCATCCATTCTTCACGTGGTGTGCAAGGCATTAGGAAGGTTTAAATGAGGCAATCCCTGTGTGCATGAGGTTCTGGTGCAACTACTGGGATTCTGTCAGCATGGATGTGGGTAAGCCTGAGTTCCTTTGAACATGGAGTGAGGGAGAACTGTACCTCCACATTCAGCTTCTTTGCCTTTTCTCTGATTTGATCTAGTGTCAGACTTGTTTCTGTGGAACGAACTTCTGCAAAATTGTGAAACAGACAGAGACAACAGTAAGACTTGCACATATACATTGCACCCCAATACCCCAAAAATATGTGCTCTGGATTCCTCCTGTGTCCTGTGGGTTTTTATTCTGAAAGCATCACATCAGAACACAGGTCCTACATTCATAAAATGTCAAGGCAACTGTAGACTAACCTGCCTCAAGAGTGGTGACACAAGCTCGAAGAGCAGAGACATGAGCCTGCAGGCCATCATTCTGCTTCTTCATCTCATCTAGCTCATCAAGGTTGGGAATCTCAAACTGTGCCTGATTGGCGAGGTACACTTTCTGCTTTCCATACTCTTTGAAAGAGATCTTGGCATCAGCTGCTAAAGTGTCCAGCACCTTCTGCACCAATGCCTTTTTGATGCCATGCTTTTGCAGTGAATCTGACACATTTTGAGCATTCAAAGGCCTGTTTTGCTGTTGTCACACAAACCCCAAAACCCAAGCTTTACAAACATAGCAGATGTCTGCCAACAAACCCCTGACACACTCTAAATCTTCCACAAACTACCTCGACACTGCTGACATCTGACTGCAAAGACTATGACAGCTAGCTTCAAAGGTATTAGAAAATATCTAGATACTGGAAGCAAGTGTTTGCAGTCAGTTATGCTATTGCTGGCACTTTCATGCCTAATCATGACACAGGAATGCTTACAATGGTGATACTCCTCAGCTGTCTACATGCATAGTTAATAGTTAAGAAAGAAGTGGTGGATATGGGACAGCCATGCTCTGCAAAGCTGCATTGTCATGTGAATTACTGCAAACCACTTCTTATGAATTGCATCTACCCACATTGCAATTCATTTGTTGTTGGAGCTTCAAAGGAACACTGCCATAGGAATTCTATTCTGGTTGCATTCCTGAACAAGGAAGAGAAAGAAAGGGTTGCTGCAAAGCAGCTGAGAATTGAGAGCTCGAAGGTGATGGCCCATTAGTTACCTCATTGACATATTGCAACACAATTCCTGCAAACAAGATACAGAAAAAGAAAAACAAGGATTCAGCAGTTTGTGTCCCCCTATGAAAACTCCACAAGCAAGAAGTACACATTAGAGAAACCCTAGAAGACTATCACTCCCATTGCTAGCAGTTAGGAATGTGATGAATTCTTGACGAAGAAATGCACACTCCGACTGGTTGCAAAACTCCATCAGGACTGATAGAAAGAGGAAGGAGCAAGCCGAGTGCATAGTGCATACCTTCAACGCTGTCCTGCTTAGGCGCCATGCGTGATAACACCCCAAAAGCTCCAAATCCTACTGAGCTCTCTTCTAATCCATGAGCACCTCGAAGCTTTGTCCGATTCTCGAGCTGCAGTACAACACCCAAATCCTCTAGAAAGCCCGCGCACAAAATAATTCTTCTGGGTAGAAGCTCCGACCCTCTCTTCTCTCTACTCTCACCTCGGTCTTGTTGGTTGCCCTAATGAGGAAGTGGACAGGAGAGCAGTCGCGGAAATCAATGACCATTTCAAGAGAGCGACAAAAGCAAGACTCATTCGTCAAGGATTGCCGCCCATTTTGAGCTTGTCTAGTATTCAATTCTTTGGGTCGGTTGGGATCCTGCACAAACGAAGTTCGAAAGACAAGCAATCAAGCTTCTTCTCTTCTACAACCAAAAAAATTCTTCCTGGCTGATGTGTGGGATTTGTCTTGTCAGGGAAATGCACCATGTGATCCTGACCGAGCAGCTCAAAAATGAAGGCTGAGGAGGATTTTCCAATTAAGGACTTCAAAGTCTACATTGAGGTTTTACAAGCTTTGTTACTTGGTTTTCTGTATCCAGATCGTGTCAGGCATTTTACTGCTGTAATCTGGTGCTCATGATTTCCTTTGTTGCTGTGTGCCAAAATGTTCAATTGTAGATGATGACGCCATTGCACCTCGTAAATTGTGGTTTGGAGATGGCTCTTTCAGCTGTCCCCTTTTTGTCCAGATCCATCATGCCAAGAGAGAACTGAAGCTTGGCAAGAAGACAAGGTACCTAAACAGTGCAGCAGGATTCATTTGTGGTTGCACAGAATTGGAAAGTAATGCAGCTGAATGTTTGCAGATTTTGTCTGGTTCCTGGACCTCTCTTTTCTCAAGTTCCTGCACCTCTCCATCTTCGTCTTCAGGTTCTTTGTTTGAAGATGCTCTTTTCCACGAACCTCTCTTTCAAGTATTTCTGCTGGCTTCCTTAAGCTTTGTGTTCCAATTCTTTCTTTGAAGATGCCTGCTTCTGTGATTTTCTCTTTTTGTATTTTCTTGAGCTTCTTTTATCTTTGCCATCTGCAATATCCCTTACTGATGCTAGTTTCTGAGATTTTTCTCTTTTGCATGTTGGCTTCTTTATCTTTGTCATTTGCTTTGTGCTTTGAAGATGCTTTCTTTGAAGACCCACAAACTGCAAAACATAAGAAAAAAGAAGTATCACAAATACACAACAATTTGTGCTCTGGTATGTACATATGGGGGAACACCAATATGCGTCAAACATAGTTACCCACAATCCTCTTTTTTGTTAGTAATGTTATGTATAGAAGTGGAGGCTTCTATTGATCCGTGGAAAGGGTTTTGTGTGCTTTATGGTGTCAAGTAAACTTAAAAGGAGCTCACCACAATGAAGAAAATGTGACTCAACAATATTTGTAGGGTGTACTGACTTGGCTTCCTAGATCTTAGAACTCAAAGGTCCATGCTATGGATTTAGATATAGGACTGAGAGAAGTCATGCACAGGTTACAACCATAGACACCCTGATTGAGGTCAATGAAGCAAAATCCCCAAATACTCATCACCTGCACATATGCTGAGGCATTGTGTTTATTGCAAATTTATATGCAGATAATTTGCACATCTCAAGCCATCGCACTATGTCATCTGGAGTTCAATATCTGAGGACTATGGTGGACTGGTGATGAACAATGTCAAGAAATTTTTCTCTCTTCTAACAATGTCAATGGGTGAGAGAACTCATACATAATTGTGCTGATAACATTGCATTGAAACTGTGGCCTCTTTCTTTGTCTGTGTGAGAAGGGTTGCCTGTTAACTGTAGTGTGCAGCTAACAGACCAAGCTGAAGGGAAAGATGAAGGCAGGGCTGAGTGGCAATTGCAGGCAGAAGAGTTGCCTTATTACAAGCACTAGGACAGACACAAAAGCATATTCTATACTAGAAAATAATGTTCTGTGTTGTCACTCCATTACAATTGTTTCTGTTTGCTGGACACTCATAATTATTCCATTTGTTTGTGTTAGCAACGGTACTGATCAATCCTATTGATGATTGGATTGCAGTATGCATTTACATGCTGTTAGAAGTTCTGAGGGCATTGGCGAAGCATTCTTCAATATCAGTTGGTTGATTCTCTATCAATGGTGAGACCCAGATGAGGGGAGTTGTCAACCCACAGGAAACACTCTTTTGTTGTATTCCTGCTCCATAGCTAACCACCTAGCCATGTAACTACTTGCCAGTGTTGTGCAGGTATTGGAAATGGTGCCCAACCCCAACTGGTTATCAGGGTGATTCTTTAATCTCATGACCACTATTTGCAGAAACTCAGAGAAATGGTTCTGGTATATAACCACCATTCTCAAAAAATAATAATAATGAAAGATCTGCCAAGAAACCTGCAGTTCTTTGCTGGTTTTTTAATGAAAGTTGGTGGTTTTCTAAGTTTGTGAAAGAAATGGAACCATTGATTCTTTGATTCTGATTCTTTTGAACTGGTGGTTTGTTGATTTTAAAATTCCAGAAAACCAGAACCAAGGGGCTATCGACAAAAATCAAATGCTTGCACAACATTGGTACAAACCATCCACATGCATCTGCTAACCTAGTTAGTCACCAACTGCGTTACCCGCTTTCCTACATGCATAGTAATCACTTACATCAAGGCTTGTATGATCCACCAAGGTATGTACTTTTTGCCTTTATCTTACTATCATGTTTGCATAGGAAAAATCTTGCCCACTTTTTATGGTGGACATGGGAATCTTGGAGTATTCAAAAGTCATCAATCCTCATAGTAAATTTTGTGTTTTGCATGCCAGTGTTTTTTCTATGAATTTTTTATGTAGCCTAAATGGCCATCATCCATGGGAAGACGAAGAAAAAGTGGCAATCCTTCCTAAGAAAATTTTAGCCAATCTGTCTATAAATCAGATACAAAGCACAAATTTTTAATCCTCTTGTCTCTATTTTTGGCTACTTACTGAAAGCAAATATAAGCTATCTGGTGATTATACTACTTCTGTTGATTGAAAACACCCAAAATAACTTCATTTTTAAATCTTTCATTTAAAATTTTGCATCAGTGAAATTTTGGTAAAAATATACTTTAAAAAATTATTGCTACAAGATGCCAAGAGGGATGGAATGGGATGGTAAAGACATTTATTGCCTAGGGATATCCCTCTTGACAACCTTGATTGTAACTATAGGCATTAAAATAATGGAATACATATAAAGTTAAAAGTTAGATACGACTTTGAACTTAGAGGGTAAACCAAGTGGTGATTGAACACTTGAGTGCTTAGGGCAAGCCGCATCCAAGGTGAGGGCTCTGTTGTTTTTATTGTGCAAACAAAATTTGAACCCCTCTTATTGGTGCATTAAAAAATGTAGGAAACAAAATAGAATTGAGAAAGTTATGGCCCCTCAAAGTGGAGGGGGTCAATAACTCAAAAAAAACAAAGCATCGAATGTTCTAGAAATTGGTTCTTGAACACCCAAAAATTTCCTCGTACATTGTTCTATTGTTATTTATTCTGTTGCTATTAGAGTTTGAAGATGATTTGTAAAATTTCAGGTGATGCTCTTATAGCACTTTAAATTGTTGAAAATGAATAAAAAATTTATGACACTTAAAAGTAGGAATTGTCCACAAAGAAAAAAATTGAAAAAAACACGTTTTGTAAGTTGAAAAGCTTATTTTTCTTCTTGTTAATTTTTAAATACTACTTTTCCTTTGCACTTCAAAGATGATTTCTAAAGCTGGAGGTAGCACTCCCATAACGATTTAAATCACTCAAAATGAAGCACATATGATGAGTGATCAATGATGAGTCAGTTTACCTTAATTGCTAATTTGTGGCAAAATTTTCTCGACAAGTGTGTAGTTCCCATCTAAGTTGTACAAGTAGGATTGGATTTCACCCATCCATGCAGCAAGAAGATGCATTTTCATCAATTTGGTAGTGCCATGTTCTCAACACATTTCATAAATATTTGTCAATTTGATAGTGGGCCAATTATCCCACATTTCATGATAACTTTTCAAGGTTGCCACAGCAGCCGAATGTGGCCCTAGTGTAGCATAAAACTCCAACTTTCTTTTTGTACCTTAAAAAATTAATACACTAGTGACCACCTTCAATTTCAACACTTGGGGCCACCAGCCAAGTGGAAAGCAATTGTTCTAGTACCTTGGCAACTTTGACACGAATTATATTGTTTTTCAGAAATGTTGAAATTTTCAAATTTTTTTTTTGGAAGAACATAATTTTGTGAAGGAAATGAAAGAATCTTCAATAAAGTTCTATTTTCAAAATGGAATTTTCATAATTAATCAATTTTTCGACAGACATGTGTTGGAATTGCCCTTGTACTATGGTATGAAAGATTCATAACTCTAGGTTCTTTGATTTTGGAATTATTTTCAGAAACCCTGGATTGACTGGAGGTTATAAGTTATAACCAGTGTTGGCGGGTTATTGCTATTTTTGCAATAGCAATCTGGGTAGGTTATCACAAAAATTTCAAAATATACATCTGCTGGTTATCAATTCATCGACAAAATAATACCCCTGATTATCAATTTACGCAGTTATTTTATGGATAATGATTATTGATTGTTTGTAAGGGTTGGTTTTCAAATATCCACCTTAAATATTGTTGATTATATTTCTTAGGTAGGGTAGGTTATAAGGTGTTAATAGTAATAATAGCAGTCTTTCTAATTTTGATCATAAGCATGTGTAAGGTTTTAGCATTGATAACCTACCTAGATGAAATTCCAATCATCTAAGTAGGTTATTAAAATCTGAAAATTCAATAATTGATGGGTAAGTCATCAACCTAATTTTCAAAAAATCAATAATCGGCTGGTAAGTTATTAATAACCTGGTTGATAACTGGGTTATTTTCCTCAATAACCGGCCAAATATTGATAATTTTTAAAAGTAATCGAACAATGGTCAAAGTTGAAACCAACACAAGAAGAACAACTCAGGAATTTTTTTTGCGGATGCCCAACCAAAAACAGGGCTGAACAAAAGATTACCGGAGATAATTGGGCACCAAAAACTCCTCTAAATGTCACATGATTAATAAGAGGGGATTCAATGAGTTGCAAGTTACAAAGCTGACCAGGGTCAGTAAATGAACGCTAAATTGACCAGGTGCGGTGAATGAATTGCAATTTGAAATGTCAAAATTGTGACCTAATTCCTATACAATGGAACATTGGCAAATCAAAAAGCCTCCCGCCCAAATTTGGGAAGAATTTTTGATTGGGTAATTTTTAAACTGAACTTTTGAGCGAGGTCTATTGTCCTGTCACACTTAGGACAGCACTTGTGGTGTTTGTATGGTTTGTTGTCAACTGTTCCTTTGTTACAAAAAAAACTTGGTTCCTTGTTTTGTTACAAAAGAATCTAAGCTTTGAAGGGATTCCTCAAAAATTGTGATGAAATTCTTTGTCAGGTTCCTCACAAATTGGGATGTGGAAACTTGATGTTTTCCAACTGAGAGGAAAACATTGTAACAATATGCAAGATATCAATCTTGTTGTGAACAATGCTTTGTTAACTCTTGTAACTTCAGGCACAAAAACATGGTAACAATATGCACAGTATCAATCTCCTTGCTAATAACAATGCTCAGTTAACTCTTATAGGTGGTGATGGAAAAACAGCAACTGTTTCAAGTAAGGAAAGTGGCCTTGATGTTTGGAACCCTCCTAACCCTTGGGGCACTTTATCCACCTTGATAAAAAAAAAGTGCCATTTAAAAGTCTCAGAAGTGGTCTGAAGTCTTAATGTCTTCAACCATCCTAATCAACACTTGTTAAGAATGAATATTTGCCACTTGGCTTTAAAAAAATCCATCGCTACTCATACAAAGGGATTTTTGTGAAAGAAAAGCATAAAAGTCACCATATTTGGAGGAAACAATTTCTGAAATGGCCACAATTGATTCAGACCATATATAATGAATCACTCAATTTTTCAAAAAAATTCTTCATGATATAACTAGGGAGCTCTTATCCAATGGTGTGCTGCCACAGTAGAGAGATGCTCCTTGACAATCAGTTATGGGATGATCCCCATGGCTTGTTCACATTATATGAATGTCATATTGGATCCATTACTGAATGTGGCTGCATTTGAGTGGATGAAAGTGACAATATATCTCATCATATATTGGGCACAGATCTCATTTTGCAGAGTCACCAGTCACTACTAGCAAAGCCAACCCCTCATTATCATTGAGTGCATCCTATTCACTCAAACCCATGGATGAAAATTTGGGATGAAGGAGTCTGGTAGACAGTGGTCTTGTGGGGGTTAAATGAAATGAAATGAAGATTTTCAAACTAAAACTAGCCATTTAAGGATATATAAGCTTTGAAATGTTTGGTATCCATGTAAGGGTAATGTCATATGGGCTTCAAAAATATACCAATCTTGGTGAAGTTAAAGGCAAAATATTAACATTTGACCCATAATTGTATAGAAGCAATCCAAGTTTCTATTCATAATCAGATGGCACCTTATGCAACAGGATTTTACTTCCTCTCATACTTAAGGTAAAGTGCTGCCTCTAATGTCTTTCTGTCATTAAAGGAAATCTGGTTGGGTCTTTACACTAGGTAACACCCATGGGTGAGAGCTTCCGAAGATGCAATGCCATGCTCAGGTCCACTTTGCAACCAAGGGAATTTTGGCCTTTTGGCACCTTGGATGGAATGTTGTGACCCACATAAGGTACTTTGCAGACTGGTCAATGTTAGAGTGTACACAACAAGAGAATTTCTTTGTGCCTAAATCTTTCTGCAGCCTCCGAATGTAGTCATTCTGGTTCCTAGATGGAAGAGTATCACGTTGGGTCATGAGCTACTTGTTAGGATGAAAACAGTACAGGGGAAACCAAGAGGGAATCGAACTAGTTTTCTTGGCTAAATTGGTCGTCACAGGTGTTTTTCCACCCCTGGTTTTGGATTTGCATTACCTGGACCTTCTCGGCTTGCTCATATTTTTGATTAGTTTGAAGTGTTGTCAGGGACAAAAAAGGTCTGTAAATCTTGTGAACTGATACCCAGTTTCATCAAATGGTACCCAATTTCACTAACTTTCCAGCTACACTCAAGGTGGAATTTGGGATTGGGAAAGGGATCACAACCCAATACCAGAACGAGATTGGTACGAAAGTTCTAAAAGAGGATGTTAGTGTCCCAAGGCCCATATTCATTGTGCTAAAGTGGCCAGATTTTGAGGATTGTTTTTCATGAAATTTCATTATTTAAATAATAGTTTCCAGCAGGTTGCCAAAATATAGCAGGCTCCTCAAATTTTTCTAATTTTGTCTTGGACCTCTAGCCAAATTTGGCTAATTCCTCTTGTGGATGATTGCCAGTGTGGAAAAGAAGTGGAGATAAATGAAAACCCTTGCCACTGCTTGTTCTAAGATAGGTCCATATTTGCATACTTCTTTGCATGCATTGTCAAGATGAATAAGATAAAATGGTGCAAAATACTTCGTCTTTCAATTTAACTATAAGAAAGTTTATGCTCATCCAAATAAAAAAGAGATGGTTGGGACACAAAACTGAACGACATTCCATATTTCTGGGAAAACTTTTGTGTTTTCTCTTTTTGGTCTCACACTTCCAGTAGTACACATAGCATTTGATTTGGATAGTATGTATGAACTCAAAGGGCATAATAGTGAAGGGATGAACTTCTCAAATGTCAATTGCCAAAACATGATTAAGGCCAACAACATGATGAAAAGACATTAGATTTTCTTAACCTTTGAACCAAAGTTTTGATTTAACTATTAAGAAGAACTATCCCCAATGCCATCCTTCATGGATGGCCTTGATCTTCCACCCACATTGCCCATGATGATGAGAAGTTAGAATGGAACCTATGTTGAGTTAGATGAATTTGATTCGACTTCATAGCTGCAGCTTGTAGGGCCCATAGGGCCTGTGTAAAAATCATCCAGGAACTTAAATCGACACCAGTGGAAAAATAGTGGGTTTTGCTCGTACTAATAAGCATATGCTACTATTTGGACAAATTGCAAAGAAATGTTCTCTTGTTCCCTTTGAGTTTAAACCTGTTTGAAATATTGAAATAAAAGATTTGAAGCATTGTGCATTATTTTAATCTTTGATCTAGGTGATTGAAGGCTCACGGAGATGTGATTTAGATGCTTTGTAGGTTAGGTGTATTAATGTGTAACCCCTTTTGTCGAAGTAGTGTGCATATGTTGCAGGAATGAAATCTAGTATACTCATCTCTTTGTTGCTATACATTTCTTATTTTCCACTTTTCTTGTTTAAGCAAGCAAGCATATGAATGATTCTAGAATGCATAGAATTATGTACTTGAAACAACTAGGGTTGAATGCCATCACTTGCGGCTGAACAACTACGCAAGCATCAACCCCAGCAATTGCATGCTCTTTGACTTACAAGTCCTCATTTTGATTTCAAAATTTTTTTTTCTGCTGCACTTTTGCTTCCCAGATTCTTTGGATCTGTTTCTCTAGCCCTTTTAAAAAATAAAAAGCCTTAGTTGGTTGTAAAGAAGAACTACACTTGACCCTTGTCTAAAAGTGACATATCCATTGACTTAAAAACCTACTTCAGAAACCAAACAGAGTCTAGAAGTTGCTATGGCAACTTGAAGCTGGGCCAGCCATGGTACCTTTACTAAGGACTCTGAAACTACTGATGAGTCATGACTCTACTGTTATGAGAACTTACATGCAGCTGACTTGCACCTACACCCAATTTGTTTGCAATATGTGAAATTTGTTTATCAGCATATATAGTCAATGATATCTCCAAAATATTACGTGTTGAATGTTGCAGAATGGATTTGTGTGAACTCTTGTTTTTCAAAAAATGAACCACTGTGTAGTAGTGAATTTAACCTTCCCTGAGGATTCACCCATGTCTTATAACAAATTCCCACCATAATATGTGTAGTCTCCCTATTCTCACCACCTGATTTTAAGGTATTGTCTGCTTTCCTGGACACTAGAGAAATCCCAGATGCTTGACATCATTCAATTTGCAGCACCATCAAATATATTGTCAAACTCCGACTCATGTCAAGTATTTGTTGTTGAATATTAGTTTCCCATAGTTATTATCTGTTGGAACCCAGTTCAATGTGAATGCTGATTTAGCTTTCTCTTGTTTGGAGGGTTTATCTGCAATGAAGTGTCTCTATAGCCTCATCCTTGGTATCATTAAAAGTTAAACATCTTCTAAGCCCTTTTTGCTTCAAAAATGAATTTGTATTGAAAAAAAAAACTACACATCTTGCAAAAGCATAGGTAGAAAATGCTTACCAACAGTTACATATCTTCAAAGACTCTCCTATCTTTCACATCTTTCTATACAATGTAAATTTGCTCAGAGTGCAGCACTATTGGCACAGATCCAACAAGTGATTATATGCATATTAAAACCAGAATTATGGTCCCAAATTTTTTTGCCCTTCACTAGAAGGGCTAGATATCTTTGAAGGAAATTGAATGAAGCCTTCAAATTTAAGGCTTCAACTTTGGAGAGTCATGGTTCCTTGTGTGGCTTGGACTGTGACTTGTGGGGCACCACCACCCTACTTTTCTCTTACAAAAGTGTATATAGCTTTTGCTTCTTTCCCTTTGGTCTCTGAGGCATGTCTTTGTGTCTTATTATCACTCAGTTTCTTTTCTTCCCCATTGAAAACTTGAAAAGACAGTTGTAAGTCTCTGCACCTTTGTTTCTCTTGAATCAAAGTTGTATTTTTGTCTCCAATTTTCATGATCTCCCAAGGCTGGTACCGCTACAGACAGCAAATTTTGTGTTGTTGGAGAAACCCATGCATGAGCTTGATTGTTGTCTTGGTGAAATTTATTATTTCTGGGAATTGTCCACATGCCAGCTCAATTTGAGCTCATGCAGCAGTAATCATGGGAGTTTACTGTATTGAAGTGAGCTGAGAACTAAATTGGTTTTGCAACTGTAACATAGTTGGAGGGAGAAATCTCACTGTCATTCAACTGTGCATGCAGATTGCAGTAAATTTGCTTCTTGGAGCTCTTCATGAAACCCTGAGAACTTTGAAGGGAGAGAAATTTTGCTCCAGCCAGGAGGATTCCCTGGGTTTGATCCTGAGGATTGTCTCTTAGCAAAGTTCCATAATCTCAAGAAATTATTTTCCTCGTGTAACATTTGGTTCTCCTTTCTGAGAAAATGAAGCTTCTGATGAGAGAGAAGACTTCAGTCCATAGGAGAATCACCATCTTGAAGTCTTCTGGAGTGTATAGTCTCTGCTAATACCTCTCTTTTGTTGACCATGAAATCTAGAGCTTTTAGTGTTATGGCCCTGGTTTGGTACCACAAACGTTCTGGTTTCAAACCTGCTAATGAGTAAGTGAAAGCTCTATCGTGTCCTCTCCTATTGGAGTATTATTCCAGTTCCACAATATTTAGATCACTTATATGAGTTTTTGTCAACAATGAAATCCAAAGCTTTCAATGGTACAATCCCTATTTGGTACCACAAAGGTTGAATATTTAGATTATTTCATGTGAGTTTTTGTAGACAATGAATAAAATGCAGAGCTTGCAATGGTGCAGTCCCTATTTGGTACCAAAAAGATCTCAGTTTCAAACCTGTTGATGAATAGGTGAAAGCCCTGTCCTCTACCACTTAACTGTTGTTCTGATTCCACAAAAGCTTGAATGTTTAGATCGCTTCATGCAAGCTTTTGTCAACAATTAAATCCAGAGCTTTCATTGATATAGCCCCTTGTTTGGTACAACAAAGGTTGCAGTTTCAAACCCATTGATGAGTAGGTGAAAGCCAAGTTCTTGTGTCCTTTGCCACTAGACAATTGTTTCTGTTCCACGAAAGTCTAATTGTTTCGACCACTTCAATGCGAGCTTTTGTCAACAATGAAATCCAAAATTTTCAATGAAATGGTCCCTGTTTGGTATCACAAAGGTTTCAGTTCAAACCTGTTGATGAGTAGGTGAAAGCCTTGCCTTGTCCTTTGCCACTGGACTATTGTTCAGGTTCCACAAAAGCTTGAATGTTTACTTTGACATGCAAAGAGTCTACTTGCTGTAGCAGGCCATCATCAGGGGTTTACACTGGGGGACGATACGGTGAAGGTTCTTATCAAATTGTTATAAATCTGCAGGAACCAGCCTTGTAACTGCTGATGGGAGTGAGTGACTAGCATTGTTGCTGCCAACTGCACCATGACGAAAGAGAGTGTATGGCTACCGGAGGGGTCCTTCCAGAGCTTCCCCAACTATAAGACGGTTTTGTTCGCAATGCTGCAGAGACTGAGGGACAGGGTTTTGGCAAGAGCGAATGTGCAAGAGGAGATGGAGATGAAGGCTCGGAGTGGAAACACCATGAAGCAGACACTCAATTGGTGGGATCTCATGTGGTTTGGTGTGGGTGCTGTCATTGGGGCAGGCATCTTCGTCATCACGGGACAGGAAGCCAATAGAACAGCAGGCCCTGCGATCATCATCTCCTACACGCTCGCAAGAATCTCTGCCATGCTCTCTGTCTTTTGCTACACTGAAGTCGCTGTTGAGATTCCTGTCGCTGGTAAGCTTTTCGTCTTCTCTGCAAATCTCTTGCTCACAGATAGCAACCCAATCCTTCCTTTTGATCAAAACCCAATACTGGAAACTTCAAAAGTTCAAAATCCCAAGCTTCAAAAACAGGAAGAAGAGGTAAAAATTTCTTAATTAAGGAAACAAGAGAACAGGAAGATGGGTAATAGTAGTTTCTAAAGAAAGAAACTTGCAACAGCAACAGAGAAGCTCAACAAGGAAAGTTTTGTACTTACCCTCTTTGCAAACTGGAGATTGAAACTTTTACTTTTTAAGGAAAGCAAAAGAGAAAGATAGAATGCTGGACATGATGTGAAGAAGTTGTTCCCATTGAGGCAACTGTTCTCAGTATGTGATTATCATCAGGTTGTAAGATTCTGTCAAAGGAATTCCAGAAGATGTCAATGCAGATTGTCTTGAAGAGGAGATGCCAGCCTATATGGCAAAGTTTTGAGTTGCATCCACAAGTGATGAAGGTGGTGACAATTTTTTGTGTCTGAATGTAGGGGGATCATTTCCCTACTTACGAGTCGAGCTGGGGGACTTCATTGCCTTCATTGGAGCTGGAAACATCATTCTCGAATATATTGTTGGAGGTGCTGCGGTTGCCCATGGTTGGATGTCTGACTTTGTGACTCTCATCAACAAAGATCCATTGCAACTTCAGATTGAACCAACCTCACTTCTGGCTACAATCAACTTGACCTAATTGCCATAGGAATCCTCATTGCCACTGGAGCAGTTGCAATCTGGAGCACCAAGGGCAGCACATCCTATCTCAACTGGATTGCTACATTTGTCAACATGTTTATCATCATCTTTGTCATCATTTTCATTGCTGGCACATGCAAAAGCAGAGAACTACAAACCATTTTTGTGTTATGGTGTTAGGGGAATCTTGGGTGCAGTATCTGTGCTCTTCTTTGCGTACTTGGGTTTTGATGCAGTTTTGACAATGGCTGAGGAAACAAAAAACCCAGGACAAGACATTCCCATTGGGTTGCGTGGCTCAATGACAATATGCACAGTCTTGTATGTTCACATGGCACTCACCTTGTGCTTGATGGTGTCAACACCTGAGATTGACCAAAATGCTCCATACTCAGTAGCATTCCAAACAGTTGGCATGAGTTGGGCAAAATATGTTGTCACTCTTGGAGCTTTGAAGGGGATTACAACTGTGTTGCTTGTTGGTGCAGTTGGGCAAGCTCAATACCTCACACATATTGTCCGCACACATTCCACCTTGGTTCAGCCTTGTAAACAAATGAACAAGAACTCCTGCCAATGCAGCAGCAATCATGATACTTGCAAGGGCAATCATTGCCTTCTTCACTGAGCTAGCCATCCTTGGCAATTTATTTTCACTGAGTAGCCTCTCCATTTTCTTCCTTGTTGCGTCAGCATTCTTGTATGACGATACTACATTCCTGGAGTAAGGACCAAAAAGAATGGAGCCCTTTTCTTCTTCTTCCTCTTCATCAATATTGCTTCTTCAATAGTGATTGGAGCTTACTGGGGTTTGAGTGCAAATGGCTGGATATTGTATGCAATTTTCTCACCTGTCTGGTTTATTGGCACCTTGGGCCTGGCTGTGTTTGTGCCCCAAGTATGAAAGCCAAAAAATCTGGGGTGTTCCACTTGTGCCATGGGTTCCATCTCTCTCAGTGGCGCTCAACATCTTCCTCCTTGGAACCCTTGATAGATTATCATTCATTCGGTTTGAAGTCTGGACTGCTGCAATATTAGTGTACCGTTTCTTCTTTGGCCTTCATGCTTTGTACAACACTGCAATCCAGCAGGAGGAGATTGAACAGTACAAGCTCCAAGAGGGAGAGGAAGGTCAAAACCTCAAAACTGATAACCCTGCAGCACAAGAGATGAACAAAATCCCTGCATCTGAGCCAATTGAGCATGTGGGATAAGAATAGTACTAGTATTCTACATATTGAAAACCATCATTAGCAACAAACATAAAAGGGCCCATTTGTCTCTATAGAACAGACTACATGTAGAACGAAGTCTGGAATTCATACTTGACCACCAATTCCAAGTGTGGAACAGAGCCTGAACTGTGCTAGAAGGAAGGAACCACGTCAAGATTGGACTATCTTAGTTGTATTTGGTTCATCAAGTCTAAATTGTAAACTGCATTTCTTTGTTGATGTCATGGGTTTGCATAGACAGCATCTAACTCTAATAAGACATTTTAACTAAAGAGGTCCTGTCCATTTGTCTTTTCATTGAACTGGAAAAAGAGAGAGAGAAGAAAACTGTAAAATTTCCAAGCATTTGTGAGGTCAAAATGTCATAGGATTGTCTACCTGTTTGGTGCGCCTTTTCCCAGATGCACTGCACAGGATTAGCCTCAGCAAAAACTACTTGAAAACAGTAAAAGAACTTTACCACATGTGAGTCTTCAAGACAACATGGAGCTATTGGCTGCAGCTATGGAAACTCACAATCTTTGTCAATCCTGATAATCAATGAAACAACTAAGTTCTCTCTCCACATTGTAAAACATCTTGTTTGGTCTTGAGAATTTTCTTAGAATCAACTTCAAAAAAGAGATTGACACCTAAATTGAATGGAGTGGATAGGATGTACCTCTTCATTTTCTGGACATTATGAGGCACAGGGTTGATGGTCAATGTTTTGTCCATGAGGAGCAGCTTCCAATTACATTCTCAGCAGTGATAATTGGCACATCACACAGCACATGCAAAGTTCAAGAAAGTCAGAAACCCACATCTGCAAAAATATGGACCCCTCTCAAATTGGAGCTTAAAAGCATACCCACTTGAGCAGAAAGTCAGAACCCACATGCAAAAATGGAACCCTCTCAAATTGGAGCTGGGCATACCCACAAGAGAGCACACCTCTCAAATCAAACCTTTGTTCTCTGATAAAGCCCATTGTGCACTCTTCCACTCTGGAGAACATGATCCACTCTGCATAACATGATCCTCACATGTAATTCCCATCTGCTCAGCTGAAGTACAAGCCACACATTAAGGCAAGCTTCTTAAACCCACAGTTCAGGCAATATTCTGAAGTTCAGAAGCTCATCAGGAAACTAGTGCCACAGGACCTACCAAAATTCCACTCAATATGCATCTCAGGGAACTGTGCACCAGCTCAAGCAGCTCTGAAGATCACCCAGTTCTAACACATTGACTGGAAAAGCAAAAGGTAAGGAAAACCAATCAGATTTTCCTCCTAAATCTATGAGAATTTCATGCACTAAACAGGGAGCGCATGCGATCACAGCCAATTCCAGGCGCTGAGAACTTGCCACAACATGAAGTCCGAGCTCTCAGCAGAAATGGAAAGTATCTATTTCACGCGCTTGTTCTCGAGGCTTCCATAGCCAAAGTTTCCACAGCTATAATTTAGACTGTTCTAATTGCCAGACTCGCGTTGTGCAACAACATTCTGCAAAGCGCTCTCGATCTGATTCTCGCTTCTTAGAGTAAGTCTTGTCTTGCTGCTTGTAGAGGAAGGAGATTTTGTGCTCTCGGTCTTGTGAATCTGAGCGAGATCAATCGTCGTTGCAGGCAGGTCCAGTGGTGCAGCTCCAGAAACGTATTGCTAGAACTAGGATTGCGATTTTGGCGAAGGAAGGGGAAGGAAGAAAACGGAGATGTCTGGAGAAGGACCTGCGATCGGCATCGATCTCGGAACCACGTACAGCTGCGTGGGAGTGTGGCAACACGATCGTGTCGAGATCATTGCTAACGAACAGGGAAATCGAACGACACCTTCGTATGTTGCGTTCACGGATACCGAGCGTCTCGTCGGCGAGGCGGCGAAGAATCAAGTCGCCGTGAATCCGCAGAACACAGTTTTCGGTAAGAGCATCGCACTTGTTGATCTCTTGATTGCGAATCCGATTCTTCATGCCGCGTTCATGCTGGACCATGTTCAGGTTGCATGCTCGGAAGAATTCTCAGATGAAGAGACTCCTTCTTCTTGCTTGAAGATCTGATCTGAAATGGACGCCATGCTGCGTACTTCTTTTCCTGGACCTGCTGCAGATGTCAAGCGGTTGATCGGAAGGCGTTACAGCCATCCTTCTGTACAGAGCGACATGAAACTCTGGCCGTTCCGAGTCATCCCTGGACCCGATGACAAACCGATCATCGTGGTGAGCTTCAAAGGCGAGGAAAAGAAATTCACTCCGGAAGAGATATCGGCGATGGTGTTGACGAAGATGAAGGAGATTGCGGAGGCGTACCTGGGCAAGCCGCTGAAGAATGCAGTCGTTACGGTTCCTGCGTACTTCAACGACTCTCAGCGGCAAGCGACGAAGGACGCCGCTGTCATTGCTGGTCTCAACGTGCTCCGCATGATCAATGAACCGACTGCTGCTGCTATTGCCTACGGCTTGGACAAGAAAGCGAAGTCCTCTGGAGAGAAGAACATCCTCATCTTCGATCTCGGAGGAGGTACCTTCGATGTCTCACTGCTGACGATCGAGGAAGGCATTTTCGAGGTGAAGGCCACAGCAGGCGACACACACCTTGGCGGCGAGGATTTCGACAACAGGATGGTGAACCACTTCGTGCAGGAGTTCAAGAGGAAGTACAAGAAAGACATATCTGGAAACGCCAGAGCTCTTCGCCGTCTACGCACAGCATGCGAGCGCGCGAAGAGGACATTGTCTTCAACCGCGCAGACGACGATCGAGATCGACTCGCTTTACGAAGGCGTGGATTTCTACTCAACTATCACAAGAGCCAGATTCGAGGAGTTGAACATGGATTTGTTCAGAAAATGCATGGAGCCGGTGGAGAAATGCTTACGGGATGGGAAAATGGACAAGGGACAAGTGGACGAAGTCGTGCTGGTCGGAGGCTCCACTCGCATTCCTAAAGTCCAAACCCTTCTGATGGATTTCTTCAACGGAAAGGAGCTCTGCAAGAGCATCAACCCCGATGAGGCAGTTGCGTATGGAGCTGCTGTGCAAGCAGCCATTCTGACAGGAGAAGGCGATTCCAAAGTCCAAGATCTGTTGCTACTGGACGTCGCACCTCTCAGTCTTGGTCTAGAAACTGCAGGTGGTGTTATGACAACGTTGATCCCCAGAAACACCACAATTCCAACGAGGAAGGAGCAAGTATTCTCGACTTATGCAGACAATCAACCTGGTGTGCTGATCCAAGTGTACGAGGGCGAGAGAGCAAGAACCAGGGACAACAACCTCCTCGGCAAGTTCGAGCTCTCCGGCATTCCACCTGCTCCAAGAGGAGTACCACAAGTGAACGTGGTTTTCGACATCGATGCAAACGGCATTCTCAATGTAGCAGCAGAAGACAAGACGGCAGGAGTGAAGAACAAAATCACTATTACGAACGACAAGGGGAGACTAAGCAAGGATGACATTGAGAAGATGGTGCAAGATGCAGAGAAATACAAAGCCGAAGACGAGGAGGTGAAGAGGAAAGTGGAAGCCAAGAACGCATTAGAGAATTACGCTTACAACATGAGGAATACAATCAGGGACGACAAGTTTGCAGGGAAGTTAAGCGAAGACGACAAACAGAAGATCGAGAAGGCAGTGGAGGAAGCGATTCAATGGCTGGACCAGAATCAATTGGCGGAAGTCGACGAATTCGAACACAAGCAGAAAGAGTTGGAGTCCGTTTGCAACCCGATCATCGCGCGCATGTATCAAGGAGACGCCGGCGGCCCTGGTGCCGAAAACGCTTACGGTGGCGGTGGAGCATATGGCGCTTCGGGAGACGCTTCTGCAGGAGCTGGTCCAGGCCCCAAGATCGAAGAAGTCGACTAATAAGAGCTTTGCAAAAACATTCCTCCTACTCACTGGTGCTACCGGGCGGTGCTCTTGTCTGAAATCTTAAGGTAAAAAAAAACTCCCATCTCTTCAATTTATACAGAACCAAAGATCCGTTTTTGATCTAGTATCCCATGATCGCTTGAATCCTCCTGCATTTCAAGCATGCCCAATTTTTCTGAGGACTGAGTGAAGAAGACATCACATGTGGGTAGTAGTAGTGTAGTAGAAGACTTCAGAAGACAGGCTCTTGAGGATTCAACTTGTTTTGAGTGTTCATACTAATTGTCATGTTATGTTTGTATTCATTTTGTACAATCCACTACTTTCCAATTGTGAAGTAAATCAATTTCAGTTTTGTTCCAAATTTCAAGAATCTTGAACACTTCATGAAGGAGGTTATAGACAACATAAATATGTATATATATGTTGTAAATTTCTTTGAACTGTGCTTGCAGAATGTTAGTCAAGTGTAACTGTAGCTCGGAACATGAGTAGATTGGGATGCGAAACTGTTGCACTGCAAAGCTCCCAATTCTCCTGCTATGTTTTCTTAATTTGCTGTGGAATTGTTGAGGCCTTGCCTATCATATTATTATGTTGGGTAAGGTGGAGCGAGCTTGAGAACTTTGTTAGGGTGAGCTCCATGTTGTACCCAACATAATGGGTAATGACAAGACCATTCCATGACATAATGGGCAATGGCGAGACCATTCCATGACATAACGGGCAACGGCAAGACCATTCCATGACATAATGGGCAATGGCAAGACTATTCCATGACATTAATGGGCAATGGCAAGACCATTCCCTGACATTGACATCTGGGGTTGGCAGATTCAAAATTTGAAAAAAAGCTCATGTTCAACACACAATTTTTAGCTGAATTGGTTTTCATCCATAAGGCCATTTAGCCAGATTTGGCAATAAGAAAATATGAAAGTGAAAATGTTTTTGCATTCTTTGATATTTTTGACTACCTGCTGGAACTGAATTAGGATAGAATATGGCAATTTCCAAAGTAAGAATTACCTTGTTTTTCGAAATTTTTCAACTGAAAACCCAAAAAAAAACACTAAATTGTTTGCCATTTGGAGAAAAAGTGGTCAATTGGTGAAAATTTGCCCCAAACCAAAAAAAAAATGGTTGCTCATGAACATTCCTCAAAAGGTGGGATGAAATGAAACCTACATAATTTTGTGGTGGTCTCCAGCCCGTAAGATAGAAGCACCTAATACTGTGAAGAAGAGACCTGAAACCGAGTCCTACTATGGACCCGGTATAAGACAGAGGCTTTAGGATTTCAATGTTGATCTTCAGCCTCACAACGCTTTGGCGAGTCCATGGTTCAATATCTTGGGTGCCCCACTACTAACTCTCCAGCTCACCTTGATAGGGCCAAAGTGAACAAGCACTCACCAGTAGACCATGAAAGATGGATGGTAAGTGGTCAGGAAACAATTTTCTGTTGGGGTTTCGGTTCCCTAAGTAACCATGAAGGTTACCTCAGTTGCTTCTTCTTGAACTAACTAGTGGGTAGCAAAAAGAGCCCTCACCTATGTATAAACTATCTAGTTCTGTAGTATGGGACATGTTACATAAAGGGTTAGAGCATCTCCAGCGGTGCTCAGTATGTGACCCTGCGAAAGTATTTTGCACATCCAAGTTTAGTTATGTACTCTTTTGCAACCCTACCAATAAAACTGAAACTGGGAAATCAAATAGGTGGGGGACTACTAATAGCAAGCCACCTGGACCAATCAGTATGATGGGCCAATCAGAAACACTGAGCACCAGTTAATCATATTTATTACACTCTTGTCTGCATGTGCACAGCGCTGCTGCGTCTTTCACCAGCCATGGCAACCAGCGAAATTATGCTGAGCCCCCTGACGGTAACCGGCATATATTGGATTTTCTTCATCCAATTTTACTGTGCAGGATCACATACTGAGCACCGCTGCAGATGCTCTTACCAAGGTGAAACCAGATATTAACTCAGTTGAGATTCGTCCACAATAATTGAGTCATAACAGGCATGCAGGGGATGGTGCACTGGTGGGTGTTGGTTTACTTTGGCCAAGCACATGTTGGAATCGAAGTGTTGCACAATCAGCTAAGCACATGTTGATCTCAATGCCATAGACAAATCCTTTTTCGATCCCTTTTCAAATGTCTTGCACATTCTGCTAAGCACATGTTGATGTCAATGTCATGTACATTTATCCTTTTTCAATGTCTTGCGCAATCGGCTTGTGAATCTTCAAACTCTGCCATTGTTTTATTACTACAAAAATCTTTACACCCAAAAGTAAGATCCTATTTTGTGACAAGATAAAAGATCAGCAAACAGTGTGCAGATCAGCAAGTAAATACTATGAAAAAACAACAGTTGCATGAGTTGTATTACATTTGCTAATGTTTGCACTGATCTTCCAGCTACGTTAGTGCATAATCAAAACTAGAGTATAATAATACCTGCACTGATCTTCCAGATACATTAGTGCATAAACAAAACAAGGCATCACAAACACGCTGGCCCTGACAATAAATAAGATGTTGTACATCTACCTACTGTGTCCACACTCTGAACATCAAAAAAATCCGTTCCAATCTAAACAGTCTAAACACTTTCACCAAAGAAACTGATTCACCTAATGTGAAACTGGTTTTAATAACGTAAAACTTCCAAAAGTTGGATCCAATGCGATAGTCCATGTCCCTATGGGGGCAGGGTGGACTAGACTATAACAATACCATTGTAACATATAGGTGGCAAGCCAACCACACTTACACACACTCATATGGCACACACAACAAACAGAAAAATACTAAACTAAATATTTGAATGATCAGAAGGTGCACCAGTGGAAGCACTAAATGAACAGCGATCCAGATCTTAAACCAAAGAAGATCAACTAGCCCAGGGTAAGTGAGGAACCAGCTAGGAGTAAGTGAAAACTTAAGTACGCATTAATCTAAACATCTTTAAACATGAAACTACATACTATATAGGAGGCCAACAGGGACTCAAGATCAACCTCCGCACTCCAAAATTACTATTTTAACACGACTAAGCACATGTTGATGTCAATGCAGTGCACAAATCCCTTTTCAATGTATTGCACAATCAGCTAAGCACATGTTGATGTCAATGGCATATGTGCACAAATCTTGAAAAGGTAAAGTCTACAGTCTACCACCTCCAAGGAAAATCAATGTGGACTGATGTCAGCAGACAGGGCGCTCAATTGGAGGGGCTAATGAAAGGTGAATGAGGTTCACCTCTCATTGATGCACAAATAGTTCCACCCACTTAAATTTTGATGTCATTTCAACAAAACCAAAATACTTTGGAGATGGGACTCATTTGCATTGTGTGGAATTTCAAACCACCATTTGTTGCCAAGAGCTGTAATCCCATCAGTTTGCCCAGCCTTAAATAACAGAATGGTGTAGTTATGGCAATTGAAAGCTTGCAGTGCCATGAAAAATTGGGGGCCTCGCACTATCCCATGTATTTGGACTCTTCATTTTATTGGAATTCCTTTTCTTTCTTGCTTGTACATTGCCCATGTTGTTTGGGGATTGGGAGATGGCTTCTTCCAAAACTTTCCCTTTGGGCAGAGTTAAACATTTGAAATATGGTTGGGCAATATGGTCAATTTACTGAGTAAGCGGGAAATCATAGCTAAATTTTTGTAGCAAGCTTGCAGGCATTTACCCTGCCATTATTGGTTTGTTAAGAAGTCAATACCAATGTAATCTATGAGTATATATATAATGTTAGTGGAATTAGTATAAATTATGATGCAATCACACCTAATTATAAGTCAATGGCAAGAGAAGCAATGTTTTTTTTTTCTTTTTTTTCACATCAATAATTTTATTTAACATCAAGTCTTTAAAAAATAGAGATCTTGTAACAAAAACACAATGTTAAGTAGCAGCCCATAAAATGGTGCTTTTAATCAACATTAAGTTAACAACATGTTTTTGAATGGATCTCATAAAGTCCATGTTTAGTAACCTTTGGTATTTGTACGTTCTTAAACATTTATCTTTAATACAAATTTTCACCTACCTTTCAAGGGGCCCACTCATGATCTTAGCCACGAGTATAACTATTTTTCCCTCTAGGTCTTAGGCTAGTTTGTGTGCCTTAGATAGTGTAGAATCTTTGTCTTTGGTCTATTTTGTTTCCATCCCCTTTGAAAAAGCGAGATTTAGTTTTAGGGTTTTTTCCTTATGGGGGCCTTTCATTTAGCAATGTGACGTCCTGTGTTTCAATCGTGGAGGCTTGATTTCACAACATGGCATGGTTTGCCATTAGAGACATTACCAAGCTTTTCATGTTATTTCCCTACTTAGCAAAAGAGGGTCCCTCATGTTCTTATTTGGTCTTTTTTTTGCCTTTGACTTGGGGTTGGGCTTTAACTTTGGACCCCTTCGAAGCTTTCCATTTGGGTTTTCCTTGGCCATGTTTGTATGCACGTATCCCTAGCTTTGAAACGTGAGGTGCGGTTATCATTTTATGTTTTTTTAGACCATTTGGCTTTTGATTCATTCGACATGACTACTTGGTATCTATTTTAATTGTTCACATAATGGTGTCTTCTCCTCCACCCTTGGGGTTGTGTAACTAGTCACAAGGAGATTAAGATGTGCATATAACAAGTTTTAGTAAGTGATTGGGAGGAGCTTCAAATGAAACACATTTTTTAGGCACAAATGCTTGTGTTGGCTTTCTTTTAGTTCAAGCCCCTTTGGCTAAAATTCCTTTTTTAAATGCCTTTCAAGTTTTGGTTTTGCTTCTAACATGTTGCTTCAGTTAGAATATTGCCCTAAGGGTATGTCCTTATTGCTAATATGTTCTTGCTCCCCTTACCTTAACCCCAACTTCCTTCAAGACTGTTACTATGTTGCAAGCATTTCACCCCCTTGGATTTGTTTGTTCCTTGTTCTTATTCTTTATTAGATTTTTAGCCTCATTCAACTTGGAGCTTTTGTTGGATTCCTTTAGGTTAACTTTCATTGAATGTTTATGTCTTTCAACTAATGGTCTTTTAAGTATGGTTTTTGAGCATTTGAATGACCTTTTTGACCTTAAAGACTTAGCTAGCAACTTCACACAACTTTTACAAGCATCAAGCTTTCATGTTATAATTCACATCATAAGGTTAATTGCTTGGGCTCTTGGTAGCTCTAGGCTTTTGATTTTGGCCAAACCTTTTGAAAGCATTTGGCCAATTGCAATGCATGAGTTCTAGTATTCGTTGGTGAACATACCATTATGTTTGTTGTTTCATGATGTTTTCTCTACTCATTTGTTGCCTCTCTACTCATTTAGAGTTGTAGTTTTGGGTGGGTGTGAAATGGTGGTTCATAATGTCCAAGTTGTTTTAGACATCCATTTTAATTGGGTGGTGTTACAAGTGGATTTCACAAATGTTTTCAACACCATCTTTCGAAAAACCATCTTTTATAAGCTTTGTATGACATGAGGCTATTTGTCTTAACTTTTGGGTCAAAGCATAGTTGGGGTACCTAAACCGACTGTTTCATTTTATATTGATTAGACCCCTTCATTTAAACATGTTGTTAAAACTTAATAACACATTCATATTGAAAGTTTGATTTTAATCATAAACAGATACATTACAAGGTACTATTTTATGCATAAAATGTCAAATTTGAACAAGTTTAGAAATTCCTACCAAGTTAAGTTGAAAACAATCTAGGATTTTGTTTCATAAAAAGAAAAATTTCAAAGACTCATAAGGAATGTCTAAACAACTTTTTTTGGCCCATGATTTTTATCACAAACACCTTATGTGCTAATGTGTATAAAATGTATGAATGTGACAAGAACCAAATGTCCTATTGTAATGTAAAAAGTTTCAAAAAGTCAATTTTTTGGGAATTTTGGGCCATTGATATAACATGGCTCACATTGGATAAATTTTATTATTCTCACTTTCATAAATGATTTTTTTTTTTAAAGGCCTATATAAAATTTGGAACAAAATTATTTCATTTGACGTGAAAATAAAAGGTGAAATGTAAAATAGGTCATGGGAAAAGTGAAGAAAAAAATGAATTTGAAAGTCCTTGGAATGAATCCTTAGGGTTCAAATGTGGTACCCCAATCATGTTTGGACCCTTTTTTTTTTTTTCAAAATCCTAATATGTTGAATAAATTCCCATCCTTTTTAGCCACCACTTCCTTTTGGGAAAATTATCTATCATCCATTTTTTGGTGGGCATGCATTAAGGTGATCTGCTTGCTAGGCCTCTTTTTGTGCTAGTTCATTTTTGGGCATTATGATATTCGACGAAGTTTTTCCTTTTTGTATGTCCCTTTCCTTTACTTATGACACTCACATTATTGGCCATGCTTATATCATTCCTTTTGTTTTTGAACATTTTATTTCGCAATTGGACTTTCCATGGGGTTTGTGGTTCAACCCTACAAGTGCTAGGCTTGGTCACCTTCTAATTTGCCTTTTAGTTTTTTTGTTTTTGTCAATTTTTGTTGCCCTTTGGATGGTATTATGGTTTCAGGCATCCCATTTGGATTTGTTTCTTTTATTTCTTCCATTTTATTGTACGTGGTAGATGAGGATGTTCACCATATGAGGATTCTAAGGTTAAGGGATGTCCAAGTAGCTTTGGGATCCTCTTTTGGTGTTACATTCAAAAACCTTTTTATCTATTTCACAAGTTCCTTCTTTCTTTTATTAGCCTTTCGACATTAATTCATTCCTTTTGATGCAACCCCCATGTAGGTTTTTTGGGTGTCTCTTAGGCCTAGGCTTTTTGGATTATTCATAGGCCACGTGGGTGCATTATTAGGCCCCTTTCCCCATTTCTCGTAAAGGAATCAACTTTTTCACAAAATTTATTGCATTAATGACCTATTTGGGGACATTAGAAGAAATTTGAAAATCAACAACTAGATTTGTGACTCATTTATAGTTGTAATGGACACATGTGATTAAAAATAGCCTAGTTGCTTAAGACAAGTGTCAAAAGACAATTAGTCACAAAAGACATGACATGGCCATGATGTTGAAAGTGTAATCATAAACCTTATGACTAAGGCAAAATTTCTCATCAATTTCGACTACATTTAAGATAATTACATGCTACCAAATGTGCCATTGATGGGTGGTTAGGATTTAATCACATGGTAATTTTAAAAGCCAATGGCCATAAAACACATGACAATTTTTCATTTGTTCAAAAAGATTTATTATAATTACAATAATTAAATATTATAATTATAATAATTAAATATAATAATAATAAATTAATTAATTAATTAATATTATTAAATTTAACTCAAAAATTATAATCTTTCCTAGGCTAAAATATAATAGGCAACCTATTTTAGAGTAGAGTAGAATAAACTACTTAACATATGATAAGTAGGTAGGTAAGATCCTATTTATTTTGTTGGGGACAAGTTTTTTTATTGGCTCATCCCAAATGGCATATGCACTATGTTTATAATGTATACCATGAATTTAATCCATTCTTTCATTTACTTATATACTTTACAAGTTTGAACTTGTAAATAAAAGATATGAAATAAATTCTAATGAAAAGGAAACACTATAACATTATCACATCTTTTGTCCCGTACAAAAACATTATCATATATCCACACAATAAAATATTTTATTTAGTTTCAAAACTATTTACTAGCTATCCTATTTACTAATTAAATATAATATTACCTAAGCTACATACCTACTACCTATACCCTAACCTACATTTAATAAATTAATTGCCTAACCAACCTAATTTATTATTATTATTATTAAAAAATCATATATCCACATAATAAAATATTTACAATTTAACCTACCTATTACTTACTATCTATCCTACTTATCACATACTACTTAAGTTACATACTTATAATCTACTACCTAGCCTACTTAATAAATTAATTATTTAGTTTACATTTAATAAATTAGTTGTCTAACATAGTTATTTTATTAATCAATTAATACAAAAACACTACAACATATACACAAAATAAAATACCTATTGTTGAACTTATAACCTACCTACCTACTAAGTCTATTAATGCCTATCCTATTTATTACATATTACTTAGGTTACATACCTACTATCTACTACCTAGCCTACATTTAATTTTTTTTTTAAACATAACTAATTAATGAATCAATTAATACAAAAACATTATGACATATCCACAAAATAATATACCTCTTGCTTAACTTACCTAACTACCTACTACATACTATTACTTATCCTACTTATTATATACTATTTAGCCTATGTAATTAATTGATTAAATACCTAATCTAACTAATTAATTAATATGAAAACATGATCACATATTCACACAAAAAATTAGTTAACCTATCTATTACCTATCCTCCTTACTACCTACTACCCAATCTACTAATTAATGATTTAGCCTACCAACTACCTACCTAATTTACCTAGATTAACTAGGTCTAACCTTCATAACTTAATGGCCTATTAGCTACACCTAGTAAACAAGCCTATTACTACCTATAAATAATTTAGGCCGATTAATTAAGTATGCAAGCTAGGTTATGCTACCAATGTACATATGCCTATGTAATTTAAAGTAACTTATTAAGCTTACCTAGCTTAATTTACCAACTAAATTATAATAGCCTTTTCTAGCAACCTATTAGTTACTAAATATTATATCATGGGAAAACCCATGGATAATTGCAAATAACACCCATGGATGGGTACATTGAAAGGATAATAGTCTAATTGAAATGACAAAATTTGCCTTGTGTGATTTATCTTTATTTGTACATGTGGTAGAATATACTATTGTAGTTGCAAAAACAACTACGTTATCATCCATCAATGGACTCAATCAAAATTGGATGACATTGTTCATTTTTCGTTTACATTTTCAATGAAAATCATATTAATTGTAAGTTGTAGTTGCACGTACAACTAGAAATTGGTTCAACCTTTTGTATAGTTTCATATGTAGCTACAACAAGTTGCAACTACATGGACATGTAAGACTAACACATTGCTAGTTGTAAAATAAGTTGGTTTGGACACTAGTCAAATAATAGTTGCAAAAATATGGTTAGAATGGACAACATTTCTTCTAGTGGGAGTTGGGCATTTATTGTTCCTATCATTGGTGTTACATTCTTATTGGATTTTTGCACATTTTTATTGGAAATGATAGGTGCTAGCAAGTCTAGTCTACACCTTTTTCAAGCCCAATTTGAAGTTGGCATGGGAACTCCTTCCCCAAGATGTGTTGATTTGCATTCCCCCTTTCATGAGTTTGTATAGAGGTGAATATATTGGTTTCACAAAAGTATTCAAATAGATTACATGACCATTCTTTCTCTAGCATCATCTGTAACATGGCTATTGATTTGCATCACACACGTTCAAGGTCCTATGTAGGTTTAGGGGTAGGTGTTTGGTTTTTTGTTCATTTTGTCATTCCATATGTTTGGCCTCAAATGTATTAACCTTTGCATTGTGCACCTAGTTGGGCCTCCCCTATCCTTTAATTCTTGACTTGAGTCAATACATTAATGGCCAACATCTAAATCCAATGGGGACCCACCTTCATTGCTCCCATGATGGGGAACAAATTACATCGCATGATGTTGTTTGGGATGCCTTCACCTCCATCACGAGAGACATAGGGTTTTCATGTTTTATGTGAGTAAATTAATGTCTTTCCATCACTTTCCTTTCAGTCTTTTCATTGATGGGTTAACATTGTGTTATTGATCCAACATTGATGAGTTAATATTGTCATTGTCCATCCCACCCAAGTAAATTTGGTTTTGCAAGTTGATTCATCTTGCAAAGTGTTCACAACAATGACGGTTTAAGCAAAGGAAGGATTTTATTATGATTGATACTCAATAGATGTGTTTCTTATTCTTACTATAAAGGTTTTTGGTTGCTTACACTAACAAAAGGATTTTATTTTTCATTGATGTGCTAACATGACATGGTTAACAAAGGTCTTTGATGACCTTCCTCTAGTTATTTTGCATGTTTTTTTTAGGTAGAGGGTGATGATAGCTTTGCAGAAAATTCAAGACACTTCTATTTTGAAGCACACCACGTTATAGGTAAGAACTTTTCTGAATTTCCTGTTTTTTTGCAAATTCTTATCTCTTTTTAATATGCTTCTTGTGATTGGTGGGGGCTTGGAAACATGATTTGGTCTAGTGCACTGTTAGTGAAACATGGCTCTTTTGGCCCCCCTCTCTTTGTTTTTTTTTCCCCCCCTTGTTGGGTGCTTTGTTTAATGGAGTTTGCCAGGGTTTCACACAAAATGGTACATTTTTTGGAATTTTAGATTATGTATAAAACAAAATTTTGATTTTTTTCCAATCTATTTGAGCCATGTGCAGGTGTGCTCACAAGCTGCAAACGCTGACCAAGGAATCAATATCAGTTTAGATGGGAAAGGGGTGGAAGGGGAAGGAGGTAAGGGAATGAAAATAAGGCATGAAATGATCTTATAAGGTAGGGAGGAGTGTGGTTTCTTCCCCAAGGCACGAGGGAGCCAATCAAGTGAAGAACAACATGAAGCAGGGTTCAAATTATGTTTTTGAGACTAGGAAGGTCGATAACACTTATATCTGACTAATCTACATGTCATTGGCTAATTTTCATATTTCACATGTCGGTGAGAACATTTTAAAATAATTCTAGAAGAGTCTAGCTAATTGTACTATGAATTGACCTCCAAAACGTGTCATGCTTTTTGGAGTTAATCCTTCCTATTTCTTTGAAGAAAAAAAGCTGACAGCTTTGAAAATGAATAAATTTTCATCCATTCTTAGGTTAAATCACCTTCACTTTTTTTCATTCACCTTTACTTACTTTCTTACATCCAAGATTCACACTCTACAAGTCTACATGGGTTAGAGCATCTCCACAGGTGCTCAGTATGTTACTCTGGATAATAAAATTAAATTTCTAAGTTTCGCTGTTTTTTTGGCAACCCCACCAATAAAACTGTAATTGGATCTGCATATACGTGGGAACTACTAATAGCAAACCACCTGGGCCAATCATTATGATCGACCAATCAAAAATACTGAGCCGCAGTCATGTCCAATTGGAGGTGCAGAACCACGTTGCAGAAAAACCAATTTTCTGAACTAAACCGGCACATTTTGACTATTTCACAATAAATTTTATTGTCTGGAGTCACATATTGAGCACTGGTGGACATGCTCTTACATGTGTGGATATGATCCTAAATTCTATTCCGGATTCCTAACTCTAATTCTGGCCATCCACCCAATCCAAGCCATTTCCACCAACCACTCCCAAAAGAAGGGGAAAAGAAGAGAAAAAGAAGGATCGAATCTCAAAATGAAGTTGCACGGTGAGGAACATCCTAAGTTCTTTAAAGTATTTTACATAAGAGCTGGTATGTTACTACTTACTAAAGTTCCACTTGGGTACAAAGAGAAATGCACAAAAGAGGTGAAAAAGGTGTTTTTATAGTCAACTACTGGGCTCCTCAGAGATGAACGAAGAAAGCTGATGTTTCCAATTCTCATCCAAGAGCATGGGGAGTATGGGGTTAATGGAGGAAGAAAATAAATGGATGAAGAAATGAATGAAGACTCCGGGTATTCATCCAGTAGACGGAACTCAGAGATGAACAAGAAAGCTAACGGTTCCAATTCTTATCCAAGAGCATGGGAAGGATGGGGTTAATAGAGGATGAAACTAAATGGATGAAGAAATGAATGGAGATGCGAATGAAGCCTCCAGGTATTCATCCACTAGGCTGAACTTAGAGATGAACTAGAAAGCTCACACAGTTCCAATTCTCATCCAAGAGCATGGGGTTAATAGAGAATGATGAAACTACATGGGTGAAGAAATGAATGGAGATGCGAATGAAGCCTCTAGGTATTTCATCCACTAAGCTGAACTTAGAGATGAACTAGAAAGCTCACGGTTCCTTTTCTCATCCAAGAGCATGGGGAGGATGGAGTTAATGGAGGAAGAAAATAAATGGATGAAGAAACGAACGAAGACTCCAAGTATTCATCCAGTAGGAGGAAAAGCGCACTAGCACGAAGGAGGCCCGCAAGCTTCCCATCGCGGAAGTCGGGCGCGTGGCTTGCGGCAGAATCCCTTGCGGAGACTACAAAAAACAAAAACGTCGCAGAAGATCGCGATTTCATCAAGTTCCCGGCCGTTCACGAATTCCACCAAAGCCGCGACGAATGCACATGGGTGTCTTCCTCATCAGAGAGCAAAGCGCGCCACTGGAATCAACATCTCGTCCAATCTCGTGCTAGATGATTTCTCTTATATACTTCTGCAACGAATCACAAACCATACAATTCGTGCATTCTCTGTGAAGTACCCATCTTCCGCATCTTTAAGTCTGTTCAAGTGTAGCAGAGCTGGAGATCCTTTGGGTGAGGGCAGTACTCAACTAAGAAACAAACCAAAAAAAGCCAACAACAACATCATGTCTATAACGGAGGATTGTTGTAAGCCTGCGCCTCCCGCTGTGGATGACGCAGTCGGGAAGGAGGAGTTAGTTGCAGATCTGCCTGCCTATGTCACTGGCTCGCGTTCGGCTTCCGCGGCTGTGATTTTCATCTCCGATCTTTTTGGTAAAAATTTGGTTGCAGGATTTAATGCAGCAGCAGGCTTTGCAGCAGCTTGTGCCATTGTGTAGTAGTAGTTGTTGTTGTTGTTGCTGGTAGCACGCAGTTTCGGTTGAATTTGAGGTCTGAATTGGGTCATTGTCCAATTTCGAAAATTCTTCTCTGAGTCTCGAGTGCAGCTTACTGCATCAATGCTGATGGATTTCGGCTGACTAATTTGCTCTCAGAGTTTCTGACAAGCGGCATGTTCATGTGTGGTGTGTTTTGTTATAATTGGATTTGGGATGCACTTCTCAGGGTTTGGCTCTCCTTTGCTAAGGTATGGAACTAGTTCCATGATGTCGCGCCTCATCTCTGTTTCAACAGTCTCATGATTATTTCTTGTTGCAGCGTTGTTGAATCTGATGTGGGACTAGATGTATTCGGAAAAATTCTTGGCGGAGCTGCTGTACACGGAAATTGGGTTACTGGGTGCGAGATATCAGAGGTCATGGGGACTTGTTGTTTGTGGCAGGAGGTTGGCGGACAAAGTAGCTAAAGCTGGGTACTTCGTCGTCGTCCCTGACTTTTTCCAAGGAGACCCCTTCATTGGAGGCCAGGGAGAAAACCTTTTCCAAGGACTGGACACATGGCTTCCAAAACATATGCCTGTAAGTGCTGACCTAGAACATCTCTAGAACCCTTAAATGAACTTCGTTTGATTCAGAATCTATGTGAGGCACCCGCATGAATTCGCACTAGGCCAGGAATAACTGAGACTGGCTAGCTCCCTGCTGCTTCTGCCATATTCAAGAGCTTAGTATGGGCCGGTTATCTTTGTTGGGGACATGTTGGTTTTGATCACGCGTGATCATCAGAATGGGTCAGTAGGGGATGTGAAGAAGATCGTGGAGTACCTCCACGCTCAAGGCATATCATCTTTTGGAGCGTCAGGATTTTGTTGGGGAGGTATGTCAAATTCTTCGGTCTTGGGTCCAAACACTGAAATTTCTTTTTCTTTTTTGCATATCAATTAGTGATGGCTCTTAGATAATTTTACTAGCTGGATCACGTCAAAATATGACACTTCGTAATTTACTTATGTGAACAAGAATCAAAAATATAGAATACAATTAAAGATTGCATTCAAGAAATTTGTCTTTACTTTGTCTGTAGAGTTCACTTCGTCTTGAGTGTACTACACCTTGAAGAATTTGAACCCAATTGGGTTTGTTGACATAATTCTGATCAGATTCTTGGCATTTATGATTTGCAGCCAAAGTTGTAGCTCTTGTAGGCAAAGACGACACCTTCAATGCACTGGTGCAGTTGCACCCATCACTAGCAGACGCTTCAGATTATGAAGGTAATTGATTAAGCAGACTACATGCACAATGTGTCAAGCTTTCTCTACACGACACTTCTCCTGATATATATGCCTGATGTACTCATTTTACTGCAGATCTGTATATGCGTTTTCTGATTTATAGTACATCAGCGTCTTGCACCCATGAATGACTCACTTGTGTAACACGGGGTTTCAATCTTTGGCAGAGGTGAAACCACCCATTGCAGTGTTGGCGTCACCCACAGACCAAGCAGAGGAGCTTGCTGCACCAATCCTGGGTGCACGCACTGATGTATGCATATATTCTAAAAACCCTTTGCTTAAACCCCTTTAGTCCTGGATGATGATCTTGCAAACCCATAGCTAGCTAGACTTCATGGAAACACCAAAAGAAAGGTTCTAAATCTCCGCATTAACCAAAAGCCAATGCAATATTGTTTCAGAAATCCAAAAGTTGGGGGCTGTTGTTCATATATAGATTTCATCCCCAGTTATGGGGGACTTTACTACGGATATCTGAAAATAGAGGATGGAAGTGAGATAGGGGCATTGGACAGGGCATGGGGACTAGGGAGAACTTTATGCATAACTTTACTACATTTTATTGTGCCTGCAGATCAAAAGCTTTGTGAAAGTGTTTCCCACTGTATTTCATGGCTGGACAGTCCGTTATGACGAGAACGACCCCGAGATAGTGGCCAAGGCAGAAGAAGCTCACAAGGACATGTTGGACTGGTATGCCAAATACCTTCCCGTGACAGCCACGGAAACTACAACCTCCTCGTCTGCAACAACCACCAAACCCAAAACCGTCAAGGAGCTGCTGCCGGACAAGCTCATCGAATAGAGGTAGAGAACCGCCGGTTCCTCACCAAGTTGGCATCAATATGGTAAACCTCTCTCATACAGGTAGGTCACTATGTAGTCTCCCTCCCCTTGTGTATTGTCATATAACCATCGGTTCCTCACAAGGTGGATTTAATATGGAAAACTCGTTTACAATGCATGCCAAACATAGCCTCCCATCTATTGTCATATAACGCCTGACTCCTCACTATGTGAATTAAATATGGAAAAGTCCCTTACATGCCCATAACCTCCCCCCATCTAGTACCATATACCCGCCGGTTCCTTCTCCTAAGAACTAATATGGACACTCCCCTATTCTAGGGCATAGTTGGATCCTTATATTGCCACAAGAACCCACCACATCCTTATCATGGGAGTCAATATGGAAACTCTCCTATAGCAACTATGTCCAAGAAGAACGACCATCATCGATATGGAAAACTCTTGTATAGGACCATTATACCTTCCCTATAGCACTTGGTGTAGAACTTCCATGGGCAGCTCTCATATAGACCATAACTTGACCAAGTAAGCACTTTATAAGTGCCAATTTATGTGTGTGTTGTTTATCACTAGGTTTTTTTTGTTGGCTTTGCCTAACAAGGCAAGGATATGGTGTTGAGATTCATTATAGAGTAGTATATAGTAACTTAAGGGATTTTGGCCCCCTAGGTAATAGGCCTATTTTTATATGACGATTTTTGAAAGATAATATTTTGTCTTGTATTAAACTTTGAGATTACTTATGAAGTTATAATATCTTGAAGGAGTTTGGTTTATTTTGGAGGATTTTTTTGAAGATTATGGTGAAATATTTGAGTTTCCATAATTCTTCTTCTCCCTTAAGATACTTTTCAATGTAAATGGCAAGGCCACAGTGTGACACACCCCTTGTTTGTTGGCCTTGCCTACCAAGAAGGCAAGGATATTGTGTTTACATTCATTATAGAGTATAGTAGCGTAAGGGATTTTGGTCCCTAGGTAATAGATCTATTTTGATATAAGGATTTTTGAAGATGATATTTTGGCTTGTGTTGAACCTTGAGATTAATTATAGGGTTATAATATTTTGAAGGATTTTGGTTTTTTTTAAGCGGATTTTTTGAAGATTGTATTTTTGCATGGTGAAATATTTCAGTTTCCATAATTCTTCCTTTGCCTTAAGACACGCTTCAATGTAAATGGCAAGACCACAGACCTTGCTTTTGCTTTTCTTTTTTTTCAATTTTATGACATGAAAAGTCTGGTACATGATATCATGTTCAAAACCTCTGATCTTGGGTCCAACTTGTTTTTTAAAATTTAAAAGAAATCTCTGGTTTTGGTTCAAGGATGTTTTATAAATTTGATAGAAGGTCCTTTGGTCCAGTTTGGGACTTAATTCTTCACATTTCAAGACACCTGGTTCTAGGTTCTTTAAGAAAAGAAAAAAATCCCTTTTTACTAGCATTAGACCACCAATAAAATATGACTACCTATGTCACTTACAGGCCTAAACCCACAAAAAAATATTATTTTAATAAAATTGCATAGTTGAGACACTTTCCAAAAGTAAGAATTACATGCTTAAGGGTCACCTCACCCCCAAGTTATAATTTTAAAAAATTCATTGTTATAATTCAAAACCTGGATTTTTCCCTCAAACTAACAACACGTCTAGACCTAGTCTCCCCCAAAAAAAAAAAAAAAGAGTAGTGTAACTTGACTAATCTTGGTATTTTTTTGAGAAAATTTCACCAAATTTTCAATATTACAAAATTGGGAAACAATCCCTGGTTGGTGTAAAAGAACCAACAAGCTTGGTAGGGGCTTGAGGCAATTAATAATTGCCTACTATTCCCTGCCTAGTATGAAAATCTTAAAAAAAGATTTGATACCAGCTTCATATGGGGGCCATATAAACCTCATCTACTTGCTTCGACACTAATTATATTATTTTCAGAAAATGTCAAAATTTCCAAATATATATAGTTTTTCAAAACCCAAAATTTTGTGAAGGAAATTAAAGAATCTTTGAGAATGTTCTGAAAAGATCTTTTTTTTCTACAAAAATTAATTATTTATTTAATGGACATGTGTTGAAGCTGCCCTTGTACTATGATACAAAAGAATTAGTGTAAGTTGGAAAGAGGCTTTAATATGCAGATTTATAAATAAAGTATTTTAATGTAAGGTAAAGGCCAAAGGGAAGGGCCAGAGCAGTTTTTTTTTTTTTCCCCTGGCTAAATTTCGCCAGTTGGCTAATTGTTTTTTTCAAAATGGCTAAAAATGTGTGTTATTTTTGTTTTCTAGTAGCCAGATTTTAACAATTTTTTAATAAAAAAAAATCAGATTTCTCTATTGGGCTCTAGCTTGTAGTCAAAATTGTGAAGGATTCTTAAATTTTTTAATTTTCGTACCTGTTCCATAGCCAAATTTGACTAAATCTTCTTGTGAATGATCACCAGTTTGGCTACATCACAAAATTGAAAAAACCATACTTCTTACAGAATGGGTTATCAAGGTGAATTAACTCAAGTTGAGGTTCATCCACAATGAACTCACAACAGCCATCCAGTGGATGATGCACTGGTGGTGCTGGTTCACTCTGGGTATTCACAAAAAAAGGGCCCAAGGATGAGGGTTTAGCCAAGTCCTGCCCCGCATTTCGCAAATATCCTCACCCATGGACTTTACTTATTGTAAAAGCACCATGTTAAGGTAGTCATGCACTGGAAGCCAAGGAGGGTTCTTACAACTACTTGTTATTGCCCCAAGCTAATGGACGTGCATGTGTAGATTTTGGGTGCACCCATCCAATTGATGGGTTGTTTTGAAGTCTTTTGATGGGTCCAAATCTTAAGCAGTACTAGGTAAAAACTTAGGGGGAATGCATTCGCAAAATAAGGGGCCCATGCAAGGTGGCCCCTTACTCTGAGAATGCCCCCCAGGGCTTTATTGTGCATAAAGCATAAAGCACACCGACCTAACATTTTAAATCTGAAAACTGAAAAGTTTCTCCTCTTGGCAAAGGAACTTTCATGGTTATAAGGTGGGGTTGAAGTTCACTGAAAATGACAGCAGTGTGCTTTAAGAGAACAAAACAAGGCATCACAAACGCCCTGGCCCTGCCAATAGATAAGATGTTGTACATCCACCTACTCTGTCCACGCTCTGAACACCAAAAACAATATGCTCCAATCTCAACAGTCTGAACACTTTCACCAAAGGAACCGGTTCCCTTAATGTGAAATCGGTTCTAATAAGGTAAAACTTCCAAAAGTTGGATTCAATGTGATAGTCCCTGTCCCATAATTCAGGCCTCATAAATTTGTGTGTTCACACAAATCAAACGAAATAAGCTAATTTGTGCACACCGTCTCGGTCAAAGTTGTGCGTCCTTGGATCTTTATGATTGCGATGCCCCTAGGGCAAGAAAGTGTTGTTTATTGTTGTAGCGCATGGATGGGTAACGTTCGGCGCTTACAAGATCGAAATCTAATTACATTGGAATATTCCTTCCAATGTTACATTAGTCACAGATGAGCAATTGTCGTCCTTTTTCCCATTTCAAAATGGAGAAATTCAACTCAAATGACGCCATGTTTGGGAACGTCATCGCTAGCCCATCGCAGAATTGACACAACCGATTAAAAGGGACGTCAATCTTGTCCCATGCCTCATTAAAAGACACAAGTCGATGGTCTGCTTGATGTGCTGGTCGATGTTGTATCGTTTGATCAAGTCACATTGCTTGGCCTCGATGTCATCGATTTCCTCTTCAGACCAGAAACGATCAAAATGAGGTCGATACACGTTTAAAACATTTGAGATGAAGTGTTGCGACACCCCCTCCTTGAGCTCATGCGGCACAATAAGCGGCGCGTCAAACTTGCTCGCGTTGTTGTTGCCATCCCGCTCGGCCTTGACACAATTGCATCTGGCGACAACAAACACGGCGAACCAAGCAATCTACAACACCACATCCTTCTAATCATCCTCATCAAGGCCCATGTAACACTCCTGGCTGAACGACCCTTGATTTTTAACGTGTTCGATGATGAGCTAATGTTCAACGCACCAATCATCGTCGACATAGAACTTGTTTGCAATGTCCTCCTTGTTGTCATCAATCTCGATGATGCCTTTGACTTTGAACAACATATCGATCAATAGGTCTTTGAGGAGCTCGATCTTAATCATTTATTAGACATTGATGGGTGATCGGTTCTATAGTTGGACGACGGTTTTGTTGATCTTGATGATCATTGGTGCGACGACGAGCATGATTGTCCACCACTTAGTCGACATCGATTAAAAGTGCGCATGGGCGTCCATGTGCTTGACGATCTGGTGTCGACGTGAGATGTAAAACTTAAGCATGCCGTCAAGGTATGCCCACCGGTTCATCTTCTTTCAGCACATTTCACCATTCACATCCATGATGAGCTTCTCTTGGCGACACAGGTGCACGCACCACTTGTAGACAACCTCAATCCACTGCCCATCTTGAAGCAGGGTAACCGTGTTTTTGGTGACAATGTCAATCTTATGCGGCACGTACCAAATGCACAGCAACAGGAATTTGGTGGCTTGCTCGAGGCAAGTCATGACACCACGATGGCATCCAGTCATTATGACGCACTCCCAAGTCCAAGGTTGAACCCACTTGAGGGTTCAACTATGTGTAGTTGCGGAAAGTTAGGACTTGAGGGGCACTCCCGACTTCTAGCACTAAAGAGGGGTAGAGGGGTGTGCTAGAAGCATAGTTATGACATTCTTGGTGCGAGAATGTTATGGAAGCCCAAAGAAGCAAGAATTTTAAAAAAATTTTAAAAAATTTATAGATCAACCAGTGTAATTTGGTAAACATTCACGGGTAAAGAATGTTATGACAAGGTGCTAAATGAAGAATTTTAAAGAATTTT
>Ga0116231_10001955_pt1 | contig 42940 bp, 53 predicted proteins | sample S1TSphgellanicum_2_FD_89695 | JGI IMG/M metagenome (GOLD analysis project Ga0116231, IMG submission 89695) | Host-associated microbial communities from peat moss isolated from Minnesota, USA - S1T2_Fd - Sphagnum magellanicum MG | ecosystem: Host-associated > Plants > Peat moss > Unclassified... | reverse complement strand
ATCTTATTTGCGCAATTCTTCTATGGCTCTTAATACTACTACTAACTTAAAAGGTACTGCATCATATTTAACGGTACCTATTGATACTGGTTCATCTGGTTTAAATGCTAACGTAAAAATATTGTTTAAAACTATTGTAGTACAAACCGGTGATACTGCACAAATTACTCCTAACGATCAATTTTTTATTAGAGTAAGTAATTAGCATAAGTTCTTATCGAGATACAAAGATATAACCATTTTGTATGAGTTTTGGTAAAAGATACTTTTTAAACAACTCATCATAATTCCTATTATGCATGTTATTTTATTCTTTGTGTAGTAATAATAATATCTTATTTTTTTAGTTCACTTTTATCGTTTAAAATAAATGATTCAAAGTCAGTGCCTGAATATATTGACGGTACAATTTTTTGATCCTTATAATCTAATGTTATAAGGTTAAAATCATCTTTACATGAATTCCAAAGATCTTTATTATCTAAAATATAACCTGGAAATTCTCGAGAATTAGTAGTCGCAAATAGTTGACAATTATATCTTCTTGTTAATTCAATTATCATTGTCCATACTTTTGGCATTATTGAATAATGTATACTATTTTCAATTCCATCAATTAATGCGATACTATCTTTACTATTTATAATAACTACTATTATATAAAAAATTCTTTTATATCCTTGGCCAAGATCCTGCCATTTTTTTCCATCATAATAAAAATGATTAGGGTAACCATCATTATTATATGGTGCATAACAACTAATAATACCAAAAAATTCTGATATTGTAGAACAAATTTCCTTATATTCATCTTTATCAACACAAATTATTTTTTCAACTTTTAAATATTTATTTGTATGACAAAGAAAATTATTATGCATAACAAAATAAGTGTCTATTTTTTCTTGAGTTATAGAATTTAAAATACAAGTCTTACCACTGTTATTACAACCAGAAATAAGATTAATTTTTTTTAAACCATTAAGTTCAAATTTTTGAGAAGTATTCCTAAAATTTTTAATTTTGATAGATTTTAACATGTGCATTTCAGAATCTATCGTTTCTAAATCTTCGCATTCTTCTTCGTCATAGCTATTATTATCGATTTCATCAGAGTAATTATTCATAGTTAATTAATTTTTCTTATTATTTAAATTACCAATTTTAAGCATTAATAATTAACACTTATAGCTACACATCGCCAATTTTTTATCTAGTGGGCTATCTCTAACAGTCAGGTTATAAAATGATGTGTAGCTATAAATGTTAACATGAAGGAATGGCTTGCCAAAAAACATTTATAGAAATAGTAGAACCATTTGCAATTACAAATTCGGATACACTAATACTGTTTATGTAGATAGCAGCACTCGGTTGCGACGGTACATTACATAGTGTCGTTGTAATAATTGGGTTAGCAGTATAAATAATAGGATAACTTACTGTTTTAAAATTAGTTATAGGTACATTTGTAGCAATTCCGCTTTGAATTAATTTACCATCATCAATTAACCATTCTCCAGCAGTCCAAACAATAGGAGTACTGCTATTTGGTAAACTTATATAAGTAAATTTTCTAATAACTGTTGATTGATTAGCGCTAAGAACAGCTAAATAGCCAGCATTTCCTCCAGGTACATAAAATCCATCAGAAATATTTAAATTAACTATAGCAGTTCCTACATTAGTTACCCAAAAATTCATACCAGAAACCGGGTAAGAATTTTCATCAGTTAAAATATTTGTAGCATTAATAGTTAAAGTAGTTGTAGTAGTAGCATTAAAAATTATTAAACAGCCCAGATCAGCATTAGTAACAGTGTAATTAGTTGTTATTTGTTTAACTGCTCTATATTGATTAACTGGGCTGATGTATGACATATTAATTAGCTGTTTCTATAACTAATGCAAGCGCTTGGTACGAATTAGCACATTTCATACTTATTATTGATTGAGCCATATGTAAAGGGTGGATAAACCAAGCTCCCGGATATGGTGCTATTTGTTTTTCAACAGTTATAACTGATTTATCATATTGAAAAAAATCTGCTTCGACTGCATCACACATTTCTCTTTTTTGACCGTATCTATTATAACTATAACAACCTATACTTTGCAAACCGTAGTATTGGCTAGGAGGTTCAGGGAACACCATTTCCCAAATAGCACCTCCATTATGTCCGCCAACAGTAAGAAGTGTTAAAGAGGTAACAGTATTAGGTTTATTTAATTCGCATGTAGGAGGTAATGGAGTAAAATTATCAGCTGGCACATTATTTGCTAATGCCAATCCTGATAATGCTGATAAAAAGATATATTGAAGAAGTTTTTTTGTTTTCATTATAAATTTGCCTTTCAATGAAAAATTGTTAAAAAAAAGAAACCTTATATGTTAATACTGGATAATGCAATCTTAAACAATCTATTACACCATCCTCTACCAAAATTACTAAAAGTAGGTATTTTCATATATTCTATTGCTCGCAATGATAAAAATTCGTATGATGGTTTATTTATTTGACTATTTAATTTATTTAATGTTATATCGCCAATTAAACCATCTGGTGTTATATTTAAAAATTCTTGCATTAACTTTATCGCCTTGATGCATCCTTGATTTACTGCACAATCGAAATAATATAGTGCTAAGGATGCATCATTTATCTTATCCGCCTTGATTTTATACCAATAATCTTTGCGGTATATTTCCTTAGCTTCTGCCTCACTAAGGTTTCTAATATCTAAGTTCGGATAAGATTTTTTACTAATACCATACTTGGTTTCACCGCCAATATCAGCGGTGTCATTAATGTATCCACCTTCAATAGACAAGATTATAGCACATGCTTTATCAAAATTGTCAACCATTATATAGCTACTTTTATTTTAGTTGCTGAGATAGTTGTACCACCATTAAACTTAGGTTCGCCATAACATGCATGTAATTCTTTCACCTGTTTATCATCATGATATACTATACCAATCAAGCTATCTAAAATAGATTTTAAGCAATTATCTAAATCTATCAATTGACTATAAGGCTGTCCATCTTTTTTTAGTTTAGGATGTATAATAATATTTAAAATTATATTTTCTGTGGTAGGTGTAATATGTGTATATAATGATTGTACTGTTTTCTTAAATAGCTTACCTTGCTTAGAAATAGTGGTTATATTTTTAAAACTTCTATAATAAATATTAGTGCTAACTGGATATGGGGTTTCTATAATCATAATTAATTATTTTTCTGTATGTCTTATCCAATCTTGTAATTGTTCTAATTGATTAGTATTTTTCTCACAAACTGAAAATTGATCTACTATGTAACTGGTAAATTCTGTTGCATTGTAACTTGTGTTTTCGCTATAAACGGTTTGATATGTGCTGGACTTTCCATTAATATTTTTGGCGGTGTCGGAAATTCCAGGCAAGAAGGGCATATTTGTGGACATGGCTTGCTCGTTAACCAACTGCACGAGGAGACCGTTAATATGATTAGACTTATCAAGGCGTTTTTGTACATTTAATAATTGTCCTTTAATTAAATTATTTGTATTATTAACATAATTTATTTGATCAACATAACTATTAATAATAGTTTCGTTGTATAAATTATTAGCCTTTAATTGCAAAATAGTACTTTTTTGATCTAGTATTGTATTTGTTAATAATTTTTGTTGATTTAATAATATGGCATAATGCTTGCCAGCAGTATAAAATAAACTTATTGTAATAGCAACTATAATAGCAAATATTTCGTATTTCATATTTAATCTTTTTTAGCAAGCAACCAGCTATTAACTGCCGTAGTAAACTGTATTAAATATTCAGGATGCTTAAACTGTACATATATGCCACCAATAGCAACAATAGTGCTAACTGTTAATATATGGTCAAATAAAAGTGTAATAACTTTGCTAAAAAATATATCAATTTTTGATGGTTTGTCTTCCATTTTGTACATTTGCTTCCAAAATTGATATGCGTTCATCAAATTTAGTAATTTGATTAATTAATTGGTCTATTTGCTGTGTTCTACTATCATGAATTTGTTGATATTCGTTTATTTGTCTATTAGCAAAAAAAGCGATAACTGAACCAAATAATGTTACACAAAATACAAACACTTGTAATCCACCTTTAATTTGTGAACATTCATTTTTTAATTGATCAAGCTGGTGTGCTTGCTCTTTATTTTCTGTTTTAATATTAATTATATCATCATGAAATCGATCAATTTGTATTTTAAATAAAGTATTTTCTGTTTCATCCATCAACTAATACCTTCTATTACAGAATAACAAGGAGAACCATAATTACTCAAACTTACTCCAGACAGCATTATGCCATAAATATTATTGCTAGCGGTGGCTAATCTACCATTAGTTTCAATTACTGCACTAGAATTAATATTTCTAATATTAGCCACTATACTTTGTGAACCACTTGATACAAAGCCACCTTTGACAGTAATATCTATTATATTATCTTGGGCAGTAGCACCATACCAATTATTATAGCATTTTATATTATTAAGCCCTAATCCACCAAGATTAACAGATGCAGAATTTATTGTCCAATTTACCCCGTCAATTGAAGTCCAAGTTATAGGACTGCTACTAGTACCAGCTAAAAATTGTACACCATCCCAAGTTACAGAACTCATTACATAACCACTAAAAGGACTGGAAGATGTCCAAGTTGTACCATTGCTTGATGTGTAAGCAAGGCCCGCACTAGTTACCGCAACAAATAATCCCAAAGTAGAACTATAAGTTAAACCTGATATAGTTGAAGTGCCGCCAACAGATTGCAGTGTCCATGGTCCACTTGGCGATGATGCAGTACAAATAGTCATATTAGACCCATTAGCCGCACCACCTACTACATATAAACCATTACCATAAGTAATTGCATATAATGTTTGAGTAGTACCAGCGCTGTATGCATTCCAAATTGTTGCATTAGTTGAAGTTAAAATTGTTCCACTTGAACCCACTGCTATAAATAAATTATTTAAAAATATAATAGCATTAAAATTAGCTCCTGATGCCGCTGCTGGTGTAAATACTGTCCAACTAGTACCAGCATTAGTTGAATATGCCATGGATGCTGCAGTTGTTACCACAACAAAAGTGCTTATCCCATAAGCAATATCTTCAATTATAGGAGTACCACTAAAACCAATTGTTATAGATTGCCAATGCACACCATCTGTTGATCTTGCTGCACTTGGTCCAGCTCCCACTAATATAAAATAACCATAGCCATATGCACTGCTTACCCAATTTATACCACTTACAGCTACTTGAGTATTAAAATGTACGCCATCAGTACCGGTCAATATATAACCATTATTATTAACACACATAATATAAAAAGTATTATTGACATATAAACCATTACCACTACCTAAAGAATTTTGTTGTACTGCAAGACCAGTAGCAGCGGCTGCCGGATTTGCTGATAACGATATTCCTTGATAACCAGTAGTAACTACCGTAGATGAATTATAACCCGCATTTAAAAATTGTAATTTAAGAACACCATTATTTTCAATTATATTAGTTGCAGTATCATTAATATTTACCCCATATATTCTAATTCGGTAAGCATTAAATAAACCAGTTGGTGCACCCCACATAGGAATAGCAAGACTAGTTCCTGATAAAGAGGTATAATATATTTTATCAAGTAAAGTTACTCCACTAATTGTTACTAAACTCCAGCTATTACTACCATTACTTACAAAAGCCATAGTATTACGATTACTCAGCAATTTGGGTAAAAAATTAATACCTCCTGAAGGAATGCCGCTAATTGTATCAGTGCCATTAGTAGTGATTCTTATATAGTTTGCACTGGTATCACTTCTTGAAATATCTTGTACTGTAATTTTTGTGCCCGCAGTTATTGAAGATGCTGCAGGTAAAGTCCATAAAAAACTATTTGTAAGTGTTGCGGTTTGCACGACAGTTGCTACATTACTTACTATAGTATAATTTACATTGTTTTCTATGTTGGTATAATTAAATGCTAAATCGCCCGCAGTTATTTGACGTAATGATAATCCTCCACTAGTACCGCTAGGAGTAGCTAAAACTTGGTTGGTGCTTGATACCCATGCTGATAAATTAAAAGTACCAGTAGTGCCGTTAGTATTGCAAATATAGATAGTATCTAAATTTCCATTAGTACCATCACCTCTAATAAAATACCCCACATTATAAGTAACACTAGAATTATAAGCAGCAAGTCCACCAGAACTACTAATACTATTATGAATATTAAGCAATGAAGTGTTTAATCCTACTGTGTTAGTAGTAATACCATTAGTTGGGTCAGCACTAAGAATTGAACCACCATCTATTTCAATACCAGCATCTGCTACACCATTTACTGTAGTCGTTAATTGATTACCATTATAACCATTAGAAACGCTATTAACTATATTAACTGCTGTGGTAGTTACGCCATTAGTGGTGCTAGTTAATGAATTACCACTAGAATTTAAGCTGTGACTATTAATAATATTTGCTGATGAACTAGCTATTCCATTAACCGTACTAGTCATAGCGTTAATAGCTGATGTTAAATTATTAGAATTAATAATTGGTGCAGATGCTGAAGATGCAACACCGTTTACTGCTGTACTTAATGAATTGGCACTAGAAGAAACTGTATTACTATTAATAATATTAACAGTATTTGATGCCACTCCTAATACTGTACTAGTTAAATTATTAGCGCTACTAGTAACATTATTAGTAATAGTTGTTGGATTGGCTATATTAGAACTATTACCAACAAATACCTCACCATTAGGCAAAACATTAGATAATCCATTAGTAATTTGTGTAATAGTATAGTCTCCTGATTGAGCCATTATCACGCCTTGTCTACCAAATACACTTTCTACATTAGCGGTATTTAAAGACCAATTAGCTGCAGTTTGACCAGGTGTACTAACTAATGCTGTGATAGTATCATTAATCGTTACTGGTTCTCCTCCCAAGGTTCCTGCAGTGGTAATAATCCAGTTATCACCCGCTATAATTGCGCCACTTGTACCAGATCCACCAGTACTAGGATATGTGTTACTAGATGCATTATAACCACCACGAAATGATTTACTGCTAGTAGTAGCTCCTGTAATAGCGCTTTGTACTGCTTGACTAGTCATTACTTGAGTATTCACGTTTGCAGTAGGACTAGTAGTAATTGATACACCACTATCTTGTACCTGTCCAGTCCCGCTAACTGTTACAAGATCATTTGCTGTCGGTGTGCTAATTAATGGTTGTACTGATACACTATTGGAACTAACGCCATTTACTATTAATGTTAAGGTTATTCCGCTTAATGTAGCAGCGATACTATTTATAATTGTAGCTGCTGTTGATGCACTGCCACCATTAATGCTAACAGTTATATTATTACTAGTAGAAACAAGAGCGCCTATTAAATTAGTAAGTGCCGCAGCATTTACTGCCGGCAAGGTTGTTGACATTAATGGCTGACCTGAACTATTAGTTACCAATACAGCATTGTCAACAGTATTAATAAAAGAAGTTACACTGACTCCAGATTGATATACTAATTCATTAGCCGCACCACCTGCTATATTAGTGGTTGTAACTGCATTAATATTGGTAATTTGTGAACCATCAAGAGCAGGATATTTGCCGGTGCTATCTAATTGAACTAATTGTGTTGCTGCATTAAATGCATTGCCTTGGGTAGTAATATTAGCTGGTATAGTAGCACTATAATTAGTTAAAGTACCTGCCACATTTCTTTCAATAGGGATGTTATCAGTAGCTTGTAAAATACCACCAGAGGGAAGTTGTGATATTTTTTGGTTTGTTGTCATGATTTTTTAATTAAATTTTTTATTGTTTATTGTTCTGTTAAAAACAATAATGTTTGTGGCGCATTGTATAACTTAAAATTTTCAATAGTAATATTAAACAGCATTTTATATATCCTTATTAAATCACATACCAAGTAAGAATTCCTTGTACAAAAACACAACTTAATTTCAATGTGCTATATGGCGGAACTTGAACATAATTATTCCCCATAATTGTAGTTGTTATACCAATATTGTCACTTTTATAAATTGTACTAGCATATTTTGTCATATTAATTATTGTAATTGGATAAGTACCTGAATCTTGATATATATTATTAGGCAATAAAAATGTATAACTACTATCATTAGATTGTAATAAAATTGTTTGTCCAGGTGTTAAAGATATAGGAGAACTACCAGTAACTGTTGAAGTTTGTGTTGATGCAAATATATAATTTAAATCATTTGATCTAATACCATTATAATTAAGTATCAAATAAGAATCATACACAGAACTTCTTCCAATAACTACATCATTAGCCAAAGGAGTAAGGACGTATTGATAACTACCAGTAACAATTTGATAATTTGGATCTGTTGTATTAATTGAAGGTCTGGCTACTATGTATGCGCTAGCAGAAGGTGTAGCAGTAAAACTAGGGCATTTAAAAAATAAGGGTGTAACATTGTAAGGTGTATTCCAATCTGATACAGTTTGATCTAATGACCTAAAAACTCCTGCTGTAATAGTAGTTTTAAATTGAGTAGAATTATAACTAACTTGCGCTCCATATATAATACATGGTACTAATGAATCAGTTAAATATGTTATGTTATTTAATAACTGAAAAAGCTGAGCATTCATTTCATCAGTTGTAACTAATTGCTCAATCCAATTAATTAAATAATCATCTAAATTTTGATTAAAATCGTTAAGCATGTTATGCAATATTATAAACTACGTTATATGTCAGATTGCCGTATTTTACCATAAAATTGGTAGTACCAATATTTACCCCCTTTATTGTATGCCAAGTAATGATAGCTGGATTAGTACTATAATTATCTTTAATAATTTTAGCTTGTAAAGTTACATCTAATTGTACAGTATCCGAAAATACTGCTATAACATTAAAACTATAATACTGGTTTAAATTTAAGGTGCTATTAATATCGGGAGTAATAATTAATGAAATTGCACTTTTTGGGTTAAATGCATCAGCATAAGCATGAAAATTAGTAAAAGTGGTAGTATCATAGGCAATTGCAAATTCTGTTAATAATCTTATATCACCTTCATAAGTTGCCCCTAAATCAGTAAATAAACCTACATCATCTAATGTTTGATTGTAAAATATTTCATATACTTTGGTTGGTCTAATTAAATTATTAATAAAGTTGTTAATTAAATTAGTTTGTAGTTCGTTAAAAGTTATTAAGCCACCATTTAATATATATATTTCGCCTTCAGTAGTAATTATTTTTGAGTCTAATAAATAAGTGGTAGTACTTAATTCACTATGTCCTACTAATCCTAATATCCAATAATCAAGAATATTAAAAGTATTATCATTAATAAATACTGGTACACTTACGCCAGTTAAAAAATAAATAAATGATGCAATATTGCTACTTACAGTAAATCTTGAAGCATTAGTAATTAATGATAAATTATTTATTAATTGTAGCAACTCATTAGCATATACTGGTGTTATTATATCAAAGTTAAAGAATTCAAAATAATAATCTAATAAATCATTAGCTCGCTCGGGATAAACATTAAAATAACTATTATAAACTGATATTTCACTTTCTGAAATTAATTTTGCAACGGTATTATTATCAAGATAAGTAAAACTATCTGAATCCTGAACGTCAGTATAAACATTTTGTGGTTCTTCTTGTTTTAATAAATTGTAATAATCCATTAAACTATATGGTATTAATGGTAATACTACTTCTATGTTATAAGTTGTTGTATATTCTACTAAACTACCTTCTAATTCAATAAAACCTCCACCTGATGCATCTTCTAATTGAAAAAACCCTGTTCCTGATGCAGATTCAAGTTGTAAAAATCCATTGCCAAAATCACCAAATGGATTATAAGTAACTTGCACAACTAAACTAGTAATTTGATTAGCAATAAATATATTTGGATTATCAACTAATTGCTGCACAACATTAGCATTCAATGTTGGATCTGGAAATAATTGAGTATAGCTTATATTGTCTGAATATGTTATATCAATTAAACTGCCGCCCTCATTTATATAAGCAGCAATTAAAGTAATTGGGTTTGCTACTGTTGGTGGTGTAACAAGTGCTCTAATTATTAGCGTGGGTGTTTTAGGGAAAGAAATAGGAGGTGATAAATCTGCCATTATGCAGTGCTAATATTAATATTAGCAGAATTAATATCATAAACTGCTGGATATTGCAAAGTAAGTGGATCAAATGTATTAGGTACCACAATATTATTAGTACTATTATTAAAATTTAAATCAAAATCAATTACTACTTGCGCATAAATGCCATTAGTAGCATTTAAACCGTCATAAATAACATTTTGCAAATAACTTAATATAATATATTGATTACCATCTAATAAAGTTGTGCCAGCTAATGGTGTCGATAAAATACCACGCCTTAATTCTCTTGCTAATAATTGTGCTACTGAAAGCGTATTGCCTGGTAAAACAGTTGTTAATGATACATTTGGAATTAAACTAACATTGATAATATTAAATGACAATGTGGAATTGACTATATACGTCTCTACTGTACTAAAAAATAACTGATCAAAAGTTGGTCTAACAGATTCAACATAATTACTACAATTGGCTATATCAATAGCTGTTGCAGTTCTACTATAATTACCGAATGCTACATTAGTTAAAATACTATCTATATCAGCATTACCAGACATTAAATATAAATTTAAATAATTTTTACTTAATATATTTGCTACTAATAAATAAACATTGTTGATATTAGGTTGTGATATACACCAGTTATAATAATCAGTTTGGCTGCCTCCTGTTTTTGGCGCTCTTTTGGCAGCTAAAATTCTATATCTAACGCTAGAATCATATTCTATATTAGCTCCATCATTCATTGTTTGTACTGAAAATGCATATTGTATAGAGGTTTTAGTAATATTTAGTACAGTACCAGCTGTTAAACCAGTGCCTGAACCAGTTGTAGCAGATTCAATTTGTACTGGCGTAGTAGTATAATTAGAGGCTGTTAATAATATATTTGTGGTAACTATATAAATAATATTACTGTTATTTAAATTTAATTGATCACCAGATAACATCTGTAAAGTATTTGATCCGGTCAATGGAGTTGTTAACAACATAGTACCAGTTGCAGGGGTAGCAGCTAAGCGAGGAGTAAGATTATAGGTTGATAAATAATAATCTAAAGTGCTGCCACTAGCATTTTGTACAAATACTGCTTGTTGCAAATTATAAGCATTTTGATATACTCCAGAAATAACACCACCTTGAATATTTGCTTTTACATACCAATCTGTAGCCTGTATACGAGGATTAACATTAGGATTTAATGATTGTATATTATTATAATATTCTTCTGTAATTTCACTAGAATTTTTAAATTTATTCATATTATATCTGATTGCCCCAGGTAAGCGGGTTTACTGTAAATTTAATGTCCTGACCTTGATTATCTGTAGCAAGAATGTTAATAATTAATGCACCAAGTGTAAAAATTGGTATTTGAATAGAATTTATTATTAAATCACCTGTACTTGTTAAAGGAGTTAAAGCATCTTGTACAAATTGCACTACTTGATTTTTACTAAACTTTTGTCTTGTAGCAGCAATATTTGCCAATTGACTGCCATAATTTTTAGTAGGTGCATATAACCATTGGTTTTGTGGTGTTGCTAATAATTGATAAATGCGACATTGCAGATTATTGCCATTACCAATTTGTCCATTAACATTTATATAATCCTGGGTTGTAGTATCAATTAATATAGATGTATTAAGTAATGCAGATTGAAAATCTATATTATTCATGGTGTCGGTTGAGCATTATTGTTTAATAAATACTCTTGATTATTAATTGCTGTTTGATCATTATTTAAACTATTATTTTGTGTTATATTAGTAATAGTTTGTATTGCTGTGCCACTAGTCCCACCGCCTGTTTGTACACCACTATGAGTATGAGTAGTTAAAAATAAATTAATTTGTTCATTAATATAATTGCGTAGCACTACATTATTATCATTAATTAAATCTGTAATGAATTTGCCAAGCCATTCGCCAGATGGCAAAGTCGCATTGTAAGCATTATTTTGAATAAAAGAAGCAGTAATGCCATTATTGCCATATTTGATTAACCAGTTATCGCTATACTTAATAGTTTCTCCTGGTTGTAAATCTATATTTGTAAATAATGCACTTTGAATATAACCTAATACTATTGGCGATTGTCCTAATGTACCAGTGTTACTAACTATTGCGGTGGTATTATCATGAGGATAACTAATTTCATTATATGGCGCTACTACAGGTGCATTTTGACGTTGGTTTTGGCTTACTACAATGTTGTTGACAGTAACAGTCATTGCAATAGAAGTCTTACTATAAACTCCGCTAGTTACTTTACCGGTATAAGGTAATATTATTGTTGTTTTATCTCGTTTAAACATTTGTCCAATTAGCAGTTGCAGTAAATGGTTTGCATAAATTTAAGGTCAATGTAGTACCACTTTGAGCACCAGCCTCTAAGATGTAATTATAGCAGTAATATTGCGAAGTATCAAATTGTAATGAGCCATTATCGCTAACTTCTACCATTTTGCCATAAGGAATAGGTAATAATGATGTACTAATGGGGTTGGCTACACAAGCACCTCTTGCCATATTAATACTTATAGAAGTTTCGCCAAATAACTCTTGTGCTAATAATTGTGATGCATATAGCCCAACTATATTAGTAGAAGTTTTTATACCAGATGTATTAGTAATAGTAAGATTTTTATTTTGCGCTGCTTTGCTAAAAACATTTAATAATAATGGATCAGTAAGCATTGCTCCAGATAAATCTATAACTGCATGTTTGGATACTTCAAATATACCAGTATTATATAATTGGTTTGGTCTTTTAAATAAATTACTTGATACTATGCTAGTATAATTAATAGTGTTTTGTGCACTTTCTGGAGTAGTATTAGTAATATTAAGTACTGCATTTATTAATGAAGCAAAAGTTCTATTTGCTACTTCAGCGGCTCGATTAGTATAGCTAAAACTTTTATATAATAAACTTTCACTGTCTATTTCCTGGTTATAGTTACTGCCAACTTCAAAAAAATAGCCACCATTATCATTATTAATATTTGGTTGAGTTATATAAATACTGCCATCTAAATCCTGATAAAGTATTAATTGATAGGCATTTATGGTACGTAGCAAACTAGTTAATCTATCATCATCAGTTGAAGCATAATACCAAACATTGCTATCAATGGTAATACCACTACCTGAATTATCTATTACCTGAAAAGGTATTAATACACCATTATAAGCGTTTAATGTATTAATTAAGTTTTGCTGCGCTACATAAGATAATAGAGATTGGGTTGTCATAAAAGATAGTATAACTCCAATTGCTACATAATTAGATACTATATTATTAATTATTTTAGCATTACCAAGTAAGGTAGTAGTTTCATTGACATTATTAACTACCATTTGCTTTGATAATTGTGATAGAATACTATTACAGTTTAAAGCAATTATTGTGCCGTTATTGCTAATTGTTACCATTACTTCACTAATATAGCCTAAAAATATAGATTGACCTATTGCATCATTATTGGTAGCTTCAAATATTTGTATAACATTACCGCCCGCTAATTGTATTTGTAATAATTGTTTATTATTAAAAGCAGTAACTTCTATTCTAGCACTATCAACAATTGGGTTAAAAATATCTGCAATCACATATAAATGATTAATTTGGTAATCAGCTATTGTATTATTTTGAATAATATATTGTTGATTATTAACAATATCATAAATTTTAAAATAATAATTTATTGTATTAATAGCCATTTAATTACTAATTAAAGATTGCGGAATTTTTATTATCGTATCCTGATCAATAAAATTTACATTATTAATCACATTTGAATTAAGTTGGTAGATAATGTCTATATTATTAACCACAGTAAAATCTACTAAATTTAAAAAACAAACTTTTCTAAGAGACATGCTATACGGCAAAGTATAACTAATAAAAGAATTGAGATTATTAACGCTGTATACTTTTGCTAAATTATAAAGACTAACATAACAGTTTTTAATACTTTGAATAATATCAGCTAAAAAAGTACTGTACGGAAGATCGTAAACACCAGTATTATAATTATAATCAAGTTGGTAAATATAGTCTAATGTTGCTTGGCTATTAGTTTCATATACGCTAAGAATACTACTAAGTGACCCATAATTAAATCCTGTACTAAATGGCACTAAATCAGGTAAAGCTGTATAATCAACCGTTTGGTTTTGAAAGTAATAATTAGTTAGATTACTAGGATTCAAATTATTGTACATAATAGTACCAATTGCATTAGAAAGCGGAATAATAGTATTTGTAATAGTAGGTGCTATAACATTTTGGTATGTTTGTTGCTGAGCTGAATTATTATAATTTGCACTTAAAGTATTAAAAGTAAGTTGACTAGCAACAATTGTATTTTGAATTGCTGCAATTGAATTAGTAAGTATAGCTAATGCTTGGGATATCTGATTTGCTATATTAGTTGTTAAAGTAAAATTACTTAGTGATTGAGTAATAAATGAAGCAGTAAATACTATTGCTTTAATATAAGAGCCACTATGTATTACATCAAAATTTTCAAGTAAACAATTAGTAATTTTGCCACGTACCGGATGATATAGTACATTTTGATAACCAATTGGTATATTATCAAAATAATCATCACCCCGCCTTGCAAGAAAATAATTATATAAATTGGTATAAACTTGCTGGTAATTATTACCACTAATAATACCAACTATACCAAAACGTTCTGGCAAAAATCCTTGGTCTTCAATAATATTAGTACTTGAATTAATAGAAGGATGTACTATTAATTTTCTTCTAATTGTATCGCGTGTATTTTTTAAAAAATAATTAGTACCAAGTGGCGGTGCGCTATTTAATGGGAACTGGCTAGAATTAAAAAAGTTTTCAATACTATTAATTATTTGCGCATAATTATTAATTGTGCCGTTAGATATACCAGGAATTGCATTTGCTATATAAAAGTTTACACCATTATATGACGCGTCTTGTAAATCCCAACCATTAAATATAGCTAATATATCTTGTACTGCATTAATGGGTAAACTGCCTATATTAATACTCATTTAGTATTTCTTTGAATAGTAGTATTTAATCTGTCAATTGAATGAGTAAGTTTTTGTATTTCTGGTGCTGCTTTATGATGTGTTAAACGGTTAAAATCATCATCTGCCCCAACAAACTGATCTGGGTTTTGTTTTCTATATTCTGCGGCCTGTTTTGAAAAGCTATCTTGTGCTTTTTGCATGTCCGAAAAGTTATATTCTTGAATATTATTTTGTGCTTTTCTTTGCAAATTATTAAAAAATTCATGCATTTTTGCCGCTTGGCTTTCGTTGTAGTTTTTATCCCACATTGTACCGGAATTCTTTTTTATTCTGTCATTAATAGTACGCATCTCAGCAGTAGATTTGGGTATTTGATCATATGATAATCCTTCAAAACCTGCATTTGTTGGCATGGCATTATTCATTGGCGTAAATGCAATACCAGCGCCTTCAGTCATTACATCTAATACATGGCCTAATAATGATGCACCACTTGTTTCTCGACCAGCAGCGTATTTGTTTTGTAATCCTTTAATAGCATTTAATTCTTTTGAAGAAGCCAAACCACGCATATAGCGGGATGTACTAAACCCAAGTGAATTACTTATTACTTCCTGACGAATTCTAGTTGCTATATCAGCAGTTTTATAATTAAACTGCGCTTGTTGAAATGCTGCACCTTGATAGCCACCTTTATAAGCGGTATTAATAGCGCTACCCATTGAATTGCCTGCTTGTAGTAGTTGTGCAATCATACTAAGCTGCTGAATAGTATCACCACCATACTTTGATTGATATTGGTCTATTGTATGAAGAGTGGTTGACATATCAGAGCTGTAGCCTGCAATTTGTGATAATAACACTGCTGATTGATTTGCTGCGCCACCTTCTACGTTATAGCGCTTATTAAATTGTGCTATTCCCAAATAATCAGAACCACTATTATTACGATAAGCGTTTGCTGCTCCAAGATTAGGAAATTGACTAGTATATAAAGCGTATTTGTCCGGTTCTGTATAAGCAGAAGAATATAGATTTGCTAATTTTCTATCGCCAATTGTGCCACGAGATAATTGGGTACTAATTTGGGAGCGTTCTAAATTTAATTGTTTTTCTCCTAAATCTTCAGCATTAAAATAATTATGTGCTGCTTGTGCGCCTTGATTGCCAATTTGCGCACCAAATGCTGCACCAGGAGCGCCACCTACTACAGCACCAAGCGCACCACCTATTATTGAACCAGCTAAACCATATTTGCCACCTTGAGCGGTATATTCTGCTTCTGTTTGTGATATTGCATAACCTAATGGATTAATTAAGTTATTGCGGGCAGATAGATAATTAGATTGACCTAAACCACTAATTATTTGTTGAGTATTACTAATAATAGGAATAGCTACAGCCACCTTTGCTAAAGTACTAATAGCATCAGTAAACCTTGTTTGTGCTTTTACAAATTTAGAAATTGTGTCATCAAATTGTCTATTTTGTGGATTGGGTGAAGAAGGTGCAGTTTGCGCAATATTCTCTTTTGCTTCTTCGGTTTTTTTTGCTCTATTTTCTGCTCTAGTATCGGCTGCTTTTTGAGCACGTTCACGATAACTATTACTCTTACTTAATTCTTTAGTAAGTCCATCAACACCAGTTTGAAAATCTTTTAATACTTGTTCAATTGAGCTAGCAGCATCATTTTTAATAATATGATTAACATTAATATTAAGGTTGTGATTATTAGCCATTAATTCTTATCCTCCATTCTTGATATTTGAGGGCTAAGTAATGAAACGTTATTTGTCCGTTTGTGATTCCGCTAGAAGTTGCAGATTGATAAAGTATGAACTGATCCGAAGTAGCTGCCTGTAAGAAGCACGATATAGATAGTCTTGGTTTTTTTTTATTTCATCGAGCATAATGTTAAATTCCTCAACACTCATGCGATCAATATCTGGATTATATTCTTTGTCAAATACAATAAACTCTTCATATAAACGTGTTACTTGATTCTCTGTCATTAACCTTAATTCATTTAATGTTAACGTTGGTGAATTTTCAAATTTCTCATGAGGAGAAGGCGAAAATGATAATGCTGCATCTAAAATATGTAGCATCATATAAAACTGTAAATCTGCTGGATAACGTGCTAGTTCAGGTTTTTTATTAAATTCTGTCAAAGCATTTTCTCTAGCTTGCATTAATTCAGTAATATTAATTAAACGCAAAGTAATAGTAACGCCATCAAAATCTATAGTCTTTTTTGTCTTAGTGCCGCTAAACATACCAAGCAAAATTTCAGCAGATGATTTGTAATTAGTAGCAGTTTTATCAATATTTACTTCTAATATATTATTAATATCTCTTACTTTATCATAAGTACTTTTTTTGTTTGGCATTTTATAATCCCGGCGGAATAGATGCTAAAAACCTATAATCAGTGCATGAATAGACAATAGTAATTTCTTCTGGATTACCTACTCCCCTATAACCACCTGATATATTACCCGTAGGTTTGCAGTTTATTAATTCTATTGAATTACCTGTTACGCCATTTAAAACAACTGGTGCAAACGGTACAAGTTGTATATTAACAATTTGGGTTAAATAAACATTTCTATCAAGTCCAGTACTATTAAATTGTACTCCTTGAGGTATTTTAATTGTTAAATTAATTGATCCTGATACATTGCCATAAGTATAACCAGCACTAGAACCATCTGTAGTCATAGTATCTTCAACTAACCTAGCACCAGCCATTAAACTAAATTCAACTCTTACTACCGTATCAGTTGGATAAATTACTATGCCATTTACTAATACTTGTGCTCTATCAGTAAATATATAACTTGCCATTTTTTATTCCTTATGCTTGTGTGACTGTAAAAGTTAGTAAATAAGCTTTAACATCAACATTCACATTAAAGACATTTAATTCAGGTGCGACTACAATAGGAGTATAAACGTCGTAAGCCTCTGGATTAATAGTATTGTCTGTAATAGTAAATTGTGGGTTATAAATTGCTGTTTGAGTAAACATGCCAGCAGATTCAAATTGTGTTGCTAATGTTTGTAGTCCTGCTAATGCTTGTGCTTTTATTAGATTTGATTTACGCACATTGGTAAATTGGGAACCTGCTAAAAATTGAAATACACTTTGTTTCCATAAACCAATAATTTGATTATTAGAAAGTGGATAATCATTATTATCTGGCACTTGTGTGCCTGGATAATATAAAAGCCCAGTAATATACCTAATTATTTTAAATTGTCCGGTAGTTACATCATACACATATGGACACCAGCCACGATCAAGTACTGCTTCACTATCACTAGGTTTTAATACAGTTGTTAAATCTGTTTGTACTGGTAATGGAGTAACAATATTTTTCATTGGATTATATGGCACATCATTGGTCGATGATAAACCCATACCGTACGCAGCTATTTCAGCAGCACTAAATGAAATATCACCCAATGAAGGTTGATAGCTAGTGTAATTGCCGACAATTGCAGTAGCTTGGTAAAGTGATGCAGGATCAAATACCGGTAAAGTATTAATAGCATTATTAGAGGTAGTAACATTACCAACATAACCAAAAGTATAAAACTGATTATTATTTACTGATGTAGCAGCATTGCCTGTACCTAAAAAGCTAAAAAATGGTGCGTAATTAGTATTAGTTAAATCGCTATTAGTAACTATTTTATAAGGAGAACATACATAATTAATAGGAATATTTAATAAGCTAAATATATTAACGGTTGGATCAAGTGTCATGCTAAGTGTATCAGCAGTAACGAATGTGCCTGTTACATTTTTTAATTCAACGCCAATGCCAGTGCTAGTTAAACCATTTAAATAACCTACTATTGTGCCAGTTGCATTGCTAGTTGTTTGGGTAATAGTACTTGCTCCTAATGTACCGTTTGGTACTAGACCAAAGTTTTCCGGTACTGTAGCAAAATAAAGAGCGATATCGCCATTTGGTAGAGTCTGTACTGTAGTAGGGGCAATTAATGGGATAGTATCTGAAACAGGTGCGAATCCTACATCAGTTACGGCAACCCCAGTGCCGCCGCCATTAGTAGCATTATTAAGATATGCTATGTATAAAGCTGGTGTAGTTTGATTAATTTGTGTTGATACAGTGGTAAATAATCCTTGCGCATAACGATATACTTGCATTACTATCTCATCAGTACGCGTTGGGTCAGGTGCTGCAATATTATTATTAATAGTATTAACACTAATAGTATTAGTAGTATTAAATGTTCCTGTTACATTATTTAACACTACAGTATAAATACCGCTAATTACTGATGCTGAAAATACTGTAGCAGTTGCAGCAGAGGTATTTTGAGTCATGGTAGTTAGAATATTAGTACCAGTTATTAGATTAAAACCATAGGGTGCAGTAGTCCATGTTAATGTTATTGTGCTAGTTCCTGATACACTAGTTGGTGGTTGAAAAGTCAAAGAATTGCTTTCACCATAATTAATTATAAATCCTAATGATTTCATGTAGGATAAATAAGCAGATACACTACTTTGAGCGGGAATATTATAAGCTCTGTAAGCTGTGAGGGAGGGGTAGTTAGCAGCTGGTGCTAGTGGTAAATAATTACCATTAGCATCGCTGCCTCTATGCCCTATTATTAAGTCGTTTTTAGTACTAGCTGCAATAATAGCAGCGCCAGTAAAATTTACTTTAATATTAACTGATGGCGCTCTTGTGTTCAATGTTTACTCCTGTGGGTTTGGTTCAACCGTCAAATTCCATAATGTTACTAATGCTCCTTGAGTACAAGGATCATAAATATTTAAACCATTTTCTGCTAAATAATTATAAAAAGCAGCTAAATCTACCATATAAGTAACATCTAAAGTAGTAATATAATTTTCTATTTGTTTATCTTGATACAATAATTCTGCATTATAATTATTTTTCCAGTCCCATTCTCTAAGAGCTGGCACATACTGCCAAATATATGGTAAAAAATTTGGTGACATGGTAAAAAAAGATAGTGCATTATATAATGATTGTGATGCTTCAGTAATAAAATCTCTATTTAATATTTTTGCTGGCATTGTTATCTCATGCCTTATAGTACCTCTAATTTGTCCAATATCACCTGTTTTCTCAGATGCTTTAATATATATATTTAGTATTGGTAGAGATACATCTCCCGCATCTGTGCGTCGATAACAATAAATATTATCCTGAAGAACTTCTGTTAACTGAGTAACAGTTTGGTAAAACCCAGCTACTGCATAAGGTAACATCTGGTCTGGTTGCTGACAAAGCAAACCATAAGTTGCATTATTTATTTTTAACCCCATGTTTGCGCATTTAACTTATTTGCTATAATATCAGCAACTTTACCAACAAATTCATTATATTCGTCGTCAGTAATTTCTACCGGGGAAGGTCGCCATTTTTCTGCTATTTTAAGGTGTGAAGCAGATTTGCCAGTAATTTTAAATGATATTTGAAAATCTTTATTAATATTTATATTAGCAGTATTAGTAAATTCATCCATTAACAAACCACCTTGTACATTAATAGTATCTGGTTGATCACGTAATCCACCGCGTTTGCCTATTCTAGTTTTATTCGAAATAGTTTTTGGTAATAATGGGTTCCAATTATGAGTATTTTCTAAAAACATTTCTTTTTTTTGCTCAGCAATTTTTGTTTTTAATTCTAAAGAAGATGACGCAGTACTGATAATAGTATCTAAAGTTACCTTAAATTCACTTTCAATAAATTTATTTATAGTACTATCTATATCTACCATTATTATACCAAAAAGCATTATACCAAGTACGAGAAGGATTATTGATACGCCTAATAGCATATTCCATTTGTGGCGAACAGCAATTATTTACAAATTTAACAGGTAATAATGCACTAGATGATACATTGGCAGTTGGGTTAATTAATAAATTTTCTGCTTGTCCAAATAAATATGTACCACCAGGGGTACGAGTATAGAAAAAATTTAAATAGCCTTGATATTCTTGTTTCAAATAAGTTATTGCATCTTCTCCGGTAGAATTAACTTTTCTACCAAATTGCTGTTTCATAATAAAAATTTGCGCAGATGTCATTAACAAATTCCACAACATATCGTGAGTTGTTGCCGGTAAATCAACCCAATTTTCACCTGTAGATGTTTGAAATGGGGTTTGGTAAAATGGACGTAAATCTTTTTCCACCTCTACCTCGCCTTGACGAGTCCAGCTACTTAAAACTGGATCGGTAACTTGTTGTAAAGTTGTATCATTACCAAAATCTATTTTATTTAAAAAATAATCTTTTAGGTCTTGAATATCAAGATATAGCGGTGTCAGCAACATTTTCTACTATTGTATCTTCCATTATTAAATCTTCTATTATTTCAAAATATGGCATTTTAATATCTGGCAAAAATTGTGCTGGATCAGTTCTTATAGCAACTCTAGTAAGACCTGTAGCGCGTGGTTTTCTTAAAATTGAATCTTTAGGAAATCTTGCTAGTAAATCTTGATAAGTAAACCAATCTATTTCATGAACTTCACCAGCTTTTGCAATAATAGAATTTGATGAAAAATCTGGTTTTCTGTCTATAATAGTTGCGCCTAATGGTAATGTTATTGGATACTCATTATAATTTAGTTTAATAGCAATTGGAGCATTAAATTTAACTTTAACTTTTGTTTTTTGATTTATTTTTCTCATAATTTTAAATTACTAATGCAGATAAAATATTGTCAGGGTTTGGAAACATTACCATACCATTAAAACCAACTAAAATATTAATATATGGATTACCTTGTGCACCACCTACTGATTGTGGCGATGTTAAATCTGCAATAGCAGTCCAAATACCTGATGCCGGGTTGACTCCTCCTGCTGCCTGAACTGCCGGAGTAAATACAGTTTTACCAATTGTCGCGCCATGATCAACACAATTAAACAAGAAATTAACATAACCATCAGGATAAACATAAGTGTCATTATATTGTGGCATACTACTGACATTATCAACAACTAATTCACTTAACATTGTACCATCTACAACTACTTTTAAATTACTTTGTGGAAAATAATGTTTTAAATAACTATCAAGACTATAACCTTGAACACCTGCTGCACTAGCTACTTGAAAAGCTGCTTCAGTTCTTGTATTAGGATTATCCATTATACAACGGTAAGTATTTGGGTTCATTACCATAACACCAGTTTGTACTAAAGCATTATGAAAACGACGCCATCCCTCATATGACCATACCCAATACCAAATATCGCTTAAAGGTCTAGAGTTTGGATTTGGTACTAAAGCTCCACCTTCGTTAAAACCCCATACTCCGTAAATTGGTGTTACTTGTTGCCCATTGGCATTAGTAGCATAATTAGTTTGAATATTTACGTTTTGAGTTATAAAATCATTATTGCCAATAGTTAATGCGTTTGCTTGTAGATTAAATATTCTTTGATAAACCTGTACCATTAACGCTAATTCATTCCAAATAATTAATTCTGCTAAACCACGTTGTGAAATATCTTGACTGCCATAATTACGAAACGAGATTAATTCTGATTCGGTTATTTGTCTTCCTCCACCAAAATAGAAAGGTGAATATTGTTCTTGAAAATAATTTTGTTTTGGCTGTATAGGAAATGGTTCATTTAATGGTCTTGTTGGCAACATACCAAAATTTCTTTGTAAAACAGGTTGCACAATGTTTTCTGTCGGTGAATATTCGTCAACAAAAAATTCACTTAATGACCATCTAGCCGCTTCTGTTGATCCATATTGCCTAACTATATTATTGATAGTAATAGTAGCAGAACCAACATCAAAATAACCTTCTTGGGCTAACCTAATTCTACTTTCTCTTGTACTTCTACCACGATGATTATAAGCACAAGGTACTTCGCCAGGAGATTCTATACACATTCTAATACTATCAGACATTTTACCTTTAAAACGTACTGGTTTACGACCGCTTATTAATTGCCTAAAAGTATCATTATTTCGAAAATTACCATTTGTTAAAGTATGGAAATTATCAGTTATTTCTTGCGCCATATAATGTATATCATTATTATTTTTATATTGAGGCGCAGCATATCGAATGTCTCTAGCTTCTTGATTTTGTTTCAAAACATTTTTTAAATTAGCACTTGTATGTATCATGTTTTTTATATACCTTTAATTAATACAATCTGACAGTTTGTGGCAAAGTTCCAGGTAACACACCACCTATAAATTCACTAGGTATTTGACTTGCACCAGTTCCCATTATTGTAGTTAAATTGTCTCCTGCTCCTGGTGTTGTCCAATACAAATATTGTGTATAAAGTTCTGCAGCACCAAATACAATATTAGCATAACCGCCATTAACAGTAACGGTAGCATCAAGATAATCATCTGCTATAATACCAACCGCTACGTTTTGTCCGTCAATACCGCTAGGATTATAATTAACAAATTTACCTATTAATGAACCAGCAGTATATTGAGCAACTATACAGCCACTAAGATAGCCACCTGAGTTAGTAGCTGGTGCTAATGTTGATAAACTTATTCTCATATTAGGAGAATAGGCAAAAATTATTTCACTATAATTTTGTGCAGAATAAAAATTACACTGTGCGGGGGTTACTAATGGCATGATTTATTTTCCTTTATTAGCAAGTTCTTTTTCATCATCTTTTTCGTCATCTTCTTTTTCATCTTCTTTGTTCATGCGTTTAGGTTCTTTTTTGCTTTTTTCAGTATGTTTTTTAGGATGCTCATTTTCATGATGTTCGCTATATTCTTTATTTCTACCAAAATGTTCACGCATCATTTCTTTCATTTCCTCCATTTCTTCGCGGCAACGCTTAATTTGTTCATGTAAATCATCTTCTTCATGTTCTAATTCAGCATCTTTTTTATCAAGACTCATTATTTCGTTTTCTTCTGGCTCATCATCCATAAAGTCTTCTCCATCTTCATTCATAGCTATTTGATGAGGTTCTGCGACTTCTGCTTCGTCCATGGACATTTTATGAAATTTACAGTATTCTTTACCAATTTTTTCATAATCTTTACTCTTATAATGACTTTTCATACGGTCATGGAATCTAGCATTATGTTTGGGCCCAAATTCGTGATCTTCTACTTCTTCAATTGCTTTTTCAGATTCATGTTCTGAATAACGTTGAGCAGAAAATCTCAATTCTTTTGACAATTTTATATCTTGTGCATATTCTGCCTCGGCTTGTTTTTTCTTTAAATCATATTTTACTTGTTCATCAAAGCTAAGTCGAACAGGTACAGATGTTAAACCATGTTTTTCTATATATTTATTCATATATTCCTCTAAAGTATTACTCATCATTAGTTCATCAAGTGTATAAGAACTTTTATCTCGGCGCGGTGCTTTAATTTCAGACGACATTGTACTAAACATTCTAACCACTATTTCACGATCTTTCGAAGTGCTTAATTCACATAAATCATTTACAAGCATTTCTTTGAATCTAGGCGATATCCTACCACACTTAATAAGATAATGTGCAATATTTTTGCTAGATTGTGAGTCTTGGAGTAAATTTTTTCTTTTTCTAATAGCAATTCTTTCTTTATGTATCTCAGATAATCTAATAGATATTTTGTTAATAGAATTAGATGCATTTTTATTGGCTGAATACTGAAATCTTGCACTAGAATCTTGAATTGCAATAATATTACTCTCTGGTATAGCACCGTATAAAGTGAAAGAAATATCATGTAATTTGTAACGACCATCATTATAAATATCATAACCAATACTTACTTGATGAAGTATACCATTTTCTATCTTTTTAATTGCTTCTTCATCGGAAATTAATAAATTAGCAAAAATAGCACGTTTGCCACACCATTTACCAAGACGTAACGATCCTAATACTCTGCCTAATGTATCAGTATTATTATTTGAATGTTCATATTGTACCGGTGCGAGCTGTATATCTTCAATACTAAAGTCTTCTCTTGGTTTACCTAATATTTTTTCTAATAATATTTTGCCAATAGGCACACGTTTTTTATTAACTATAGTGTCGTTATATTCTTTGGCAAGATCATCATTATATTGCTCAACAATATTTTCTAAAGTTTTTTCGTCATGCGGCTTAGGGTCTCCCGCTAAATCTTTAATGTTTTCTTGAACACGAGTTGCTACAACTTTGACAATTAATCCTGATTTAATATCATCGCGTCTACTATCTATTACATTACCGTATAATTTTTCTGACATATTTTATTATTCCCAATGTGCAAATGGTTTTTCTACTGCATCTAATGTATCGCGCTGATTAACTTTACTAGTTTGCTGTAAAATTTGTTTATTTTGTTCTACAAGCTCTTTGATCATTTCATCAGGCGCATCTTCCCCCAAAATATTTCTCATTCTTTCGATGTCATAGACATTTTTGTTAGAACCAATGCCAGAGTTTATCATACCTTCGAATAGTTTTTGGTATTTTAATTTCTCATCGAGAGATAAAGCCTCTTCTTTGAAATAACCAAAGTCAGTATAATCTTTACCATAAATAAAATTATTTTCAATGAGTTTTTTAACATAGGTGTTTAATACACAACTAGTAATATCATCTCTACGATCAGCTATAAGTTTGCTATGGATAGAATCTTGCATATAAGTACTACTATGGGAAGAACCACCCATATGAGTGCTATTACTTAATGATTGCGGCATAATTAGCCCCATAAACATGGATTTATCAATATAGTAAAGTGTTTCTATAAATGGTTGCAAATTACCATCTATTTTAATAGCTTCTGCTTTGGCACCTGTCATAGTAGGAATGGGTAATATACCATTACCACCAATATCATAGGCTGCTGCCATTATACTGTCAGCTAATGGTTGAGTCTGTAAAGGAGAGTCCGGATTTTGAGTGTTTAAAGTACCATCATAATAAATAACTAATAAAGGTGTTGATTTTCTATATAGTACTTGTGATAAAAATTGTAATACGCCATATTTCATAACATAAAGACTATATATAGAACGAAGCACACTATAGTTATATGGATTGCCAAGCGCAAACGAATTAGTACTGGTAAAATGAATGATTAAATCATCATCTAACGGATTTAAACCAAATAAATTAACAAAAGGCTGCCTAATTGGATAGGGAAAATCTCCAGCATCAGCAAACGGGTCAACCAGTGGCGCAGTATCAACTCCAGTAAATGTGCCAGTATTACCAATTCCATAGCCACCATAGCCGCCAGCACTAATATTAAAAGACTGATAACCAGTGGTTGGGCTATTAATAATATATTGAAAAGTACCATTACGTTTACCTTGTGCATCAACAGTATATACAATTGTAGTTGGAGGTAAAGGAGTAACTGATTTAATACGATACCAACCTTGGTCTTGCGTTTCTTCTATTTCGCCATTATAATTACCAGCCCAACGTTCACTATTTATATCTTTCAGAAATCCTTTAAAACCTCCCTGATTTTCCAAATATCTATTATTTTGTTGCACTAATTTTTTGATACGTGGGTTATCATGATGATATTCACCAATAGTACCTACTACTAAAGAACTTTCATAGGTTAATGCTGCCTGTATTGCTGGATCAGTAGTTGCTATACGACGCAATGTATCAATGCTAACAGTTGACGGATTAGATATAAAAGTACCAAAGAAATTAAACATGTACGGAATAGAGGTACCTGTACCGGGATTGCCGCCTTCCGAATTTGGTAATATAGTATTAAATACGTCTTGTAGTGCTGCTTGTGTTTGACGCGCTGCTTCTGCGGCACTATTGTCAAAAGGGGGATAACTAGTTGAGGTGGGAATAGTATCTAATGTTGGATTCCTAGTAATTGGCATGTAAAAATCTCCATATTATTATAGCTAAAAATAGTATTATATATTATTTTAAGAATTTTTTTAATCTATGGTCTGATTTGTAAACTTTAGATAGTGGATTAGATGAGGCGTGGGAAAAATGACCAAAGTGTTTATGGTAGGAATTTTGACGATTAAAATTGGCAATAGGAGTAGTAATTATTATTTTACTTTTAAGATGTATAATTAATTGTGAGGTACTATCAACGAGATTATCTTTACCATGGGTTTTACCAGTAAAACCTAGCCATTCAAGTACATATTTTTCAATATGCGGCACTAAACTTGGCAATGGTAAAAATACTTTTTTCTTGTAAAATTCATCCATAGCAAGTTGTGCTCTTTCAAATTTACTTACTCCATGAGTAATAAAGCTAAATACATTTTGATGTTTTTGTTTGACTAACTCTACTAACCAATCTCCGTTCTCAGTTTCTATTAATATATTTGGATTATTGTAAATAATTGCTAAACTATCAATTCTTTTAACTAGATCAATTGAACTATGTTTTTCTTCAAAAAAATTAACTAGATAAAATCTTGGTGTAAATGCATCATCATATCTAATTAACCAAACAGTAATACCTACTGCATCAGAAGTAGCAGTTAATTTTTTATTAGGGTCTATTGATAGCCAGTAACTGCCAGAGTCAGGTAATTTGTCGTACCACTCTATATATTCTCTTTTAAATAAAAAACCAACATCGTCGGCCGGTTCTTGTTGCGCTAAAGATTTCCATACTATTGGGTCTTTGCGTAAATCAGCATAAATATGCATTTTACGTTTGTCTAAATATTCACCAACTTGGCGATGATCATAATCATGTTTATCATGATGCGCTTCAAGTTGAGCGGGGAAAGTTATAGTATGCCAATTTATATAGTTTGGGTCAGTATTTTCTTCATTTTCTTTTTTAATCATACCAACTAAATCTTGACTGTGCCAACGAGACATTGTTACAATAACTATAGTGTTAATTTGTTGCCTAGTTTTTGCACTGGAAACCCACCAACGATACACTTTGTCTCTTATATTTGCACTATACGCTTCTTCCTCGCTTTTATAAATATCATCTATAACTAATAAATGTGCAGGTTCTCCTGTTAAAACATTATCTCTACCTATAGCTTTAACTTCGCCACGCATAGAATTTATATTAGTAAATCCTCTATTAGTTGCTTGATTCCTTTTAAGAGAAAGAGAATCTTTTATTTCTGCATTCCACTTGGTTCTTGATTCAGGAAAAATATTTGTAAAATTATCTGATTGTATAAAATCTCCAATATTTTTCATTACGCTTTTTGCCCTATCTTCATTATAGGTAACATATATTAATTTTTTTTCAGGAAATCTACCAAACATATAGCTAATTAATAAATTCGCCACAATAAGTGATTTACCGTGTTGGTTTGGCATCTCAAGAATTAATTTACCACGCCCTTGATCTATCATTTTTTGTAATACTTTTATAATTTCAAAATGATACCAACTCCATACAAATTCATCGTTATTAGGTAACATATATTGGCAAAAACTTCTATAATCAATTATACATTTAGCTTGAATATGTGCATCTAATATTTGTCTTTCTTTAAAAGTTAATTCATCACAATGTAATTTTTTAACTAAATAATTATAATGTTCAGCCGGTAGTATTTTACCGATATTAATTTGATTTGACATATTATTAAGTATCAATCAACACGTTATTTGTAAAACTTTGTTGAAAACTATATTGAAAACTTGAATAAAAACTAGTGATCGCTGAAGTTGTAGAACTATCTTCTAATTCTATAAATCCTGCTCCTGATGCAAATTCAAGTTCAAAAAAACCATCGCCTGAGGCAGATTCAAGTTGTAAAAATCCTATCATATTATTTCTTATTGAAATCTAGCTGATAAATTTGCAGTACCGGTACTACCAGCAAACCTGCCTCGCCATTGCGCACCAAATAATGGTAAACTGGTAAATTGTATTGGTACTGTAGTAGATAATGGTGTGCCTGATGGACTTACTCCAACTATCCATTGTTCGCCATCAAGCGACCATTCAAAATAAAATGTGCCGCCTGCAAAATTAGTGCCTGCAACATACAAATTTTTAAATAATTTATCTGATATATAAATAGGTTCACCAATAGTATCGGTTGTTATATTATCAAATACATTATTAAAATTTCCTACAGCATACGGGGATATTGTCATATTAGTCTCCTGGTTTTGTTTCGTCTTTTGTTTGTTCAATAAATTTTGCTAAATCTGTATTATTTTGAAATTTAGGTTTAGATAATTTTGCAGAAGTATAAGAATACATATATTCATCTTTGGTTTTAACGGTATTATCTTTACTAATTTTATTAATCATAATTTGTGCTGCTTTCATTTGTTTTGCTGCTAAAACTATATCTTGTGTTTGTAAAGAGTTAAGTAATTGGTTGTCCCAAAATTGAATATAATATAATTTTGCTAATTTATAAGCATGATCAAATTCTTCATTAAAACTTCGCCATTCATCAACTTTAGCGGGGGGTGCATTAATTGAAGTAGCAAAAGTAAATGGATCTTTACCAGACTTGCCATGCTCAATAATATCATTTATATATTCAGTTCTATATTCATAATTTAAGCTACTACAATAAATACTTTTGTGTATTGCTTTAATATTGCCTGGATTATTTTCAATATTAGTATAATAAGCTTCTATTACTTTACTTTTTTTATTCATAAATTAAGACTGATTAATTAAATGGACAAATTCTTGTAGTATAGTTTCGCGTGCGTCACAAAATGGTTTTTCTTCGTCAATTATATCATCATTTATATTAAAAATACTTTTAGCAGTTCCTGTTTCAGCATCTATCAAATATGCTTTTACTAGATTAGATTTGATTTTTATATTTTTATACATTTCTCTTTCCCTATCAGGAAAATTAATAAAATAGTTGCTTGCTAATATTAAATTTTAAATTAAAGCTAAAGAGTTAAAGGTAAAGCAACACAACGACAATTTGGTGCACTACCTGGATGACCTTGTAAAGGGTCTGGATGTTCCCAATCCATTACTTTTTGATCAAGCAAAACATGTGCAGGACGTACTTTATTATCTTCTTGGGTTTGCCAACGATAGTTTTTAATACCAAGTTTTTTACATTTTATCATAGTTAGGTTACTAATATTTTTTATAGTATTATCGGTAGCAAACATTTTAAGTTTATTAATTAAAGCTTCTTTTTTGCCAGAAAGGTATTGATCTAAAAATGTTAATCCTAAACCATTAATTAATACCAAGGTATATGCTGAATATATATCAAATTTAATTTGATTTGTATAATTATCCAAATAAAGAAAATTATTAATTGCTAATAGCTCTATATCACTTTTATTAGCTTGAACATCACTGCCAAAATGTTCGTTATGATATTTAACTAAATAATTAATATGATTATTTGAAAAAGTACGCATTTTAATAGGATTTAAATAATTATCAATCTTTTTTTTAATATACAATAATCGATCATATGAAACATCACTCATTATTGGCAAAAGAAAAAGATATTCTATATTAAAAAATGATAGCAATTGAGTGAAATATTCTTTTTCAATTAAAGGTGGGGAGGCCAAGCCGTGTAATTGCTTCTTCTCTGGCGATTCTAACTGCTGTGATGTCATTAGATTTCTCTTGTAATAATTCATTAATTTTTTTACGAGTGCTATATTTATCTTCAGGATTTAATATTAAAAGTTTCCTAAGTTTTTTAATTTCTTCTATTTGTTTATATTGAATAAACTGCCAATAAACTTTCTCACCATTTATTTCACCAAAAGGTCGAGTAAAAGGTTTTGAGTAAATAGCTCTTAAAAATTTCTTTAAATTTACTTTAATATCATTCATTTTAAATATTTTAGTAGCTACTACCATGTTTTCAAAAGTTATATCGTAATTTTGACTCCAGGTATAAGCCCTTATAGCTTTTACAGTTGATTTATGCGCCATTAAGGTTTTTACTTCTTCACGTGTACGGGTTGACTTAGGTTTTTTAATTACAACCTTAGGGACGTATACTTCTTTAACTTTTTTTACTACTGTTTTTTTTACTCTGCGTTTAGGTAATACAACTTTTACATCATCTTGTTTTTTAATTTGTGAGTATTGCCCGTTAAAAACATTACTTAATTGATTAGTAAGATTGGTGCATAATTTAAATTGTATACCGCTACGCCTATAACATAAAACACCGCTTCTAGCTCTAAATATCATTTTCTCTTTTAATGTATATACACCAAAATTTGTAATTGCTAAACGTCCTTCAGTTACAATTCTGTCCCACAAAAAATTATTATACGTACGCACAAATCTTCTCGTAATTGCTGGTGATAAATCAAAGCGTTTTGCTAATTCTTTCAAGTCTTCTTTAGTCATAAATTTAACAAATATTATTTTTTGAAAGATTACTAACACCCACAAGTGTTAATTCGTTAGGCACACCAGTAAAAATAAATACTTTATCTTGCTGTTTTTTGATTAAAAAATTATCACTTGTTTTATACAATTGATTATCTATTATCGTAAAATTAGTAAAATTATCATAAGAAGGTTTATTAATTTCAATAATATTTTCAATAATATCTACATTATAAAGTCTATTTTGCATAGAAATTTTATTTTTATTTATTAAACATAGATCAATATCTATACATCGTGAAAAATAATTTACTAATTTATGGAAAAAAATAGTATCTTTTTCAGATGCGAATTTTATTTTATATCTAAAACGATTTGCTACTTCATAAGATATATTTAAATGATTTGCAATTTGAGAAGATTTTGCGTCTGCATTATAATCAAACATCATAAGCATAGCAAAAGTTCTCGGCAAGAATTTGTATTGCATTTTACTTAAAATAGTATGAGCTAACGGAGTAAAGTTAAATGCACATTTTATACAACGGTAATTTATAGCGTGATACCTAAAAAGTGGTAAAAGTAATCTATTACATTTCTTACATCGCACTTCTATTGAACCAAAACGAATTGTTAATACAGTATGTGCTATATCAAGGTTTGAGGGAGTGAGTTGAGTTATTTGCGCTATTAATCCCATAGTACCATTGAATTATTCTAAATGCTATCAATCTCATTAAGATAAAAACTATTTCAGATACCAAGATTATAACCAGTATTTTAACAAATAGCAAGGAAAATAATACAATAGATGCAATAAAAAATAAAATTATTAATAAAATATCAATTGAAAAAGTAATATGTTGTAATATTGTCCCAATAAATTTCTTAGGTTTAATATATATTTGATTGTTTATGGTATTACTAATTTGCGCAATACTTGTTTTATTTGATGGATAAATTAATTTTATAAATACAGCAAAAATTATGTTCCTATAATTCTTTGATAATGTAGCTAATAAAATAGCTAGTACAGCAATTGCAAATAATATTATAGAAAATTTAAATATTAAGTACATTGCGATTGATATGACAACTAAACGAACAATTGAAGAAAACAATCTGTGGAATTTGTCGTAACTATTTTTTTTGGATTGACAAAAATAATAACTATTGACAGTCGGTTTATTTGATGCAATAGATTTGATTTGCATTAACTGACGTGGCAGAATAAAAGTCTTATAAATCATCATACCGATATTGTATATTAATTATTTATTAAAATGCAATAATTGACAACAATTGCAGTATACTATACAATAACGGATGCGCTCCTATAGGGAGAGGCGGGAGTCGTAGTTTGAGGGAGCTATGACGGGAATCGTTGATAAGACTGTAAATATTCCAAAACCCGAGTTTAATCCTGTAGTTTGTAGTTCTCTTCTTCCCCCTTTAAGGCGACACGAAGTGAGCCACCCCGACGAGAGGGCAAGCTAAAACAATGGATTGCTAAGTTGGAAAAAAAATAAATAATAAAGTGCTAAAGCAGAATAATAAGTTAAGAAGTCAAATTATCTAAACCCGCCCCCCACCCTGTAATATACCATATATCAAATAATTCTGTCAAGTATATATCTCCAACTTAGCAATCCATTGTTTTAGCTTGCCCTCTCGTCGGGGTGGCTCACTTCGTGTCGCCTTAAAGGGGGAGATGTAAAAAAAGAAATGCTAAATACTATAGTCTCATTTATTCAATTTCCAGTAGGTAACCAAACTCAAGGCGCTTCGCTTGTAATTAAAGGAAAAATATAGATATTAGTCTCAATGTATTTTAAAGTCTAGCAGTTTTAATGTTGTAAAAGCCATATCTAGGTTTTATAAAGCCTTAAAGGGGAAATATCGCTAAATGAGCATTTTAAGCAATCTCAAATAAAAAATAATTAAATTCGAAATATAAAATCTCAATTCAATTTCAAACATAGTGATTCTTGCCACATAAAACCCTCAAAATGCTATGCTCAATCGTTTTGGCTACATCTCTTCTACCTAATCCAAAATATGACCAAATAATGGCTATTTAACTAATTGATAATAATATAGGTTTTGTGGTATAATAATGGTATGAATAAAGATGATTTTCTTGAACCTAATTATGACTATGCAGAATATGGATGGAGTTGGGATTTTACACCATGGATTGAACCTAAAAGCAATAAAAACAGTATCATAGAATCAGAATTAATATCTCAAACACCTAATCATAATGAAGAAAAATAAAATCAAACGTCAATCTATATTGCATTCTCGCAAAACTAAAGCTAACAAAGAACTACAAGAACTTGATGATTTTTATTATTATTATTACACTTTTATGAGTGGATTTCACACTATTGTTGAGTCAGAATTAATATCTTTTCGGACACCTAATGACAATAAATCATCTGAAATACCTAATGACAATAAATCATCTAGTATAACGTAATTTTTGTATCAAAGCTTTAAAAATTATCAAATTTATAAAAAATAGCTCAGGGGTAAAGGGGGAGATTTTTCGGTTTTTCGCTAATATTGGCATGCATCAAATACAAATTATTTCAATCAATAATACTAAGCAATATATTAGATATATTGTTGACATATTTCTTCTATCAAATCCTCAGTAAATAGCTAAAACATCCCCTTTTCTACCTTAACAATGCATCATTGTTAATTATCATCGAGTAAAATCAATTGGTATTGATATTATTATTAAGTAAAATTAGTACTAAAAAACACATAAAAAATCAATGAAAATCGATTTAAATACCCCTATTTTATATCATATTGCTATATATACCTCCATTTTTCTATCTCCAAGTATTTTTATACACACCAGTCTATTTTATCTCTCACCCCCTAAATCTATTATTAAATAATCCATAATAGAATTTCTACTTGACATAACAATTATTGGTGTATTATTATATTGCCCTCAGCTATTGAATGGTTTAATAGCTAATTTTTTAAAGGATATAATATATCATGATAGGCAGGTTAATAGATAAACGATTTATAAATTTTATAGATCAAGATAGAGCGAAAGACTCTAATTTAACACTTGACGCGATTTCGAGGTTTTGCTTTGGAATGCTAGATCAATTAAAACTTGGTGCAATTTCTTTAGAAAAAGCTAATTTACAGATTAGCCAATCTATTACTAGTAATTTCAAATACGAAATTAAATCAAGAAATGGTATTTATTACTTAAGCATTACTAAAAATAGTTTAACAAAGGACAGGGTAGCATCATTAAAATATATTCAATTCTGATAGATACTATAATATATTGATTTAATATTTAGGAGAATTAAAATGTACAATGAACAAAAAAGTTTATTGCTATTTGCTGATGATCTAGCTAATTTCTTATTCGATGAAATATGGAATCACCCTGATTATTCAGACGTTATAAACAATAAAAAACTTTATCAAAAAGCATTTCGTTTAGCAATAATTAGATGTGAAGAATTATTAGAATCTAATATTATCAAATTTGAAGATGATATTTAATTGTTAACTTTTAAAGGATATATTTATGCAACACAACTTAGTAGAAAAAAATCATGATTGGCAATGGCTATTTGAGGCCCCCTTAAAAGAAATGTCACTAACACTTATAATTGAGTATAGTTTTTATTTGCTAGATCAATTAAAACTTGGTGCAATTTCTTTAGAAAAAGCTAATCAAACAATTGAATTAAAACGCTTGGAAAATATTGCTACTTTTTCTTTTTGCCATACTTTATCCTTAGCTAAAATTCACTTTATATTCAGATCAAAAAATGGTGTTTATTACTTAACAAATATTATGACTCACGGTTTAGACTTTATTCTTAATAATCTTAGAAAACATTTCTTTAAGTCTGAAGATGTTGTTTAATTACTTAACTTAACATAAAGGAAACTAAAAATGATCGATATTGCTGATCCTGCTAATACCAATGAAGATATAAAACTTCTAAGGAAATTTTTAGACATTCATAAAAAAGTAGATAGAACCTATAAAATTTACTTTTTAGCACTTAGTAGATTTTACAACTGGTTAGTATTAAATAATTTAACTCTTGCACAAGTTAATAAATCAGTTATTCAAAACTATGCAATTTTTCTTACCGACATCCCTGAAAATATGCGTAATAAAACAAAACTACAATATAACTCACCTGATTATAAACCATTTGCTGTCAAGTGTTTATCTCATTCTAGCATACAGCATCAACTTACCATAATTAATTCTTTTTATCTTTTTACTACGGATAATGGTTATATAGAAATGCCATACGATTTATGTGTATCCGCTAAACGTGCTGCAAAAATTGGTGCTCCTAAAAAACCTTTTAGTAAATATTTAACTTTTTCTCAAACAAAAGATTTGTTAAAAGTTGTTGCAAATCATCCCCGTAATAATTGGATTATTAAACTATTATTGTACCAAGGTTTAAGAATTCATGAAGCAGTTATAGCTAGAATGTCAGATGTATTTCTTAAATACAGCCCTACAATGAACAAAAATGCTTATTATTTAAACATTATCGGTAAAGGCAATAATAGAGAGACAGTATTAATATGCCCTGCTGCTTTAGAGGCTTTTTTACAGTATCGTCATAGTTTAGGGCTTCCTGATGTTCCAAACAGTAATGAATATGCTAGTTTGATTGGGGTAAGTTATGAATATGCACGCGACATAGTTACAGAAGCAGGCAAACAAATAGGCATAAATAATTTATCGCCTCACTGGTTGCGGCATACCTGTGCAAGTCTTTTGATTCTTAATGGTGCACCTGTTTGCGTTGTACAACACCATTTGCGTCATAAAGATATTAAAACTACTATGATGTATGTACACGCCTTTAAAAATGAAATGGAAGGAAAAACACTTACTCAATTAACTGCTTTATCAAACGAATTAGGAGAATTTTAATATGACACCGGTTTTATGGGAATATGAACACAATATATCAGTTATAGTAGATGCTGACAACGTTAGAATCTTTATTAAAGATCCTGAAAAGGGTTGTTCTATGATCACTGGGTTTAAAAATATGTGGGAATTAAGTGTTTTTGTGCGTAATTCTCCATTGGAACAAGGTACTAAATATAGTGTCGACATTGTTAAAGACAATCCATATATAGCGCATGAATGGGATGCTAGCGAATTTAATTTAACTTGGACTGGTTTATCTTTACATCAATTTCAAGATTATATGCAAGAAATATATGATCGTGAAATTGCTAAGGAAAAAGCAAAAGAAGAAGGAGATGAAGAATGGCTATAATCATATACATATTTGGTTTTTTATCGGGTATGGTATTAACCGCATTAATATTACGTCTTTTTAATTACCAGCATTTGCGAAATAATTTTAATATTCTTGACTTAAACAATGGTTATTTAATTTTAGAGAAAGGAAAAAAATAATGATTGATCGCATATATAATTTATGTAATTAGCTTATATGAATCATAATTATATTTTTTTTATTTAAATATTTATTTTTTGTTGTATAATTCACAATTTAAATTAACCACATTCACTAACCTTATGAATTATTATGCTAATCCTGCACTTTCACAAAGCAAGTTAAAAGAGCTTAAAAAAAGTCCAAGACATTTTTATACCAAATATATTATGATGTCAAGTCAGTTATCTACTACTCCAGCTATGGAATTTGGTAAGGCGGTACATATGTGTTTATTTGAACATTCTTTATTTATGAAAAATTATGTGGAAGAGCCAGAAGTTGACAAACGTACTTCTCTTGGTAAAGCTACTATATTGCGTTTTAATGAAGATCATCCTAATAAAATACTTCTTTCTAAAAACGATTGGACAGCAATACATCGCATTCGTAATGCAGTACTTAACAAAAGAACATCTCGCCATCTAATTAATAAAGGTTTGCCGGAACACGAATTATATTGGACTGATGAACCAACTAACATTTCTTGTAAAGCCAAACTAGATTACTTTATTGAACCATGTACTAATTTTCCCAATGGCATTATCATAGACTTAAAAACTACCACCAACGCTAATTGTGAAGAATTTGCTAAAGCCATTTATAAATTTGGTTATTATCATCAAGTAGCATTTTATGCTGAAGCAGTTAAAATAATTTATAAAACCGAGCACTATCCAACATTTATTTTTATTGCAGCCGAAAAAGAGGAGCCGTACGAATGTTCATTTTTTGGTGCTGTCACTGAAATGCTTGAGTTAGGACTAGCGGAAAACCGAAAACTAATTAATCTTTATAGAGATTGTTATGTTGCTAACCAGTGGCATGGCTACCTCGATCAAGTTGAAGAAATTAACTTACCAATGTGGGCTATTAATAAAATTAAAGGAAATTAAATGACTAATGATGCATCTACTATTTTAGAAACTGTGTCAGAACTTAGAACACCACCTCATTCTATTGCTGCTGAACAAATGATTATTGGTGGTTTACTGTTTGATCAAGATGCTTATATTGAAGTATCAAATATTATAAAAGAATGCCACTTTTATCGGCCTGAACATCAAATTATTTTTCGGCATATAGCTAAACTAAAAAGTAAAAATCGTGCAGTTGATCCAGTAACTATAGTGGCATCACTAAATGAAAGCAGCGAATTAGAATTTGTTGGAGATATTGATTACATAAATAACTTAGCAGAGGCAACAGTTAGTACTGTTAATATTGTGGCCTATGCGCAAATTGTATGTGAGAACTATATTAGGCGTGAATTAGCGCGGGTAGCGAAGGAGATTAGTGATGATTCTTATTCTGCTACCGATGCAATTCCAGTATTGGTTGATAAATGCGAACAAAAAATCTTTGCTATCAAAAATAATACTAATAATAAAAAAGGTAAAGTTATTGTTGACTCTTTACCTCAAGTAGTTGATAAATTTACCTTACGTGCTAATCAAGGAGATCCGAATCAAATTACTGGTTTAGCTACACATTATGTTGAGTTAGATAAATATACATCCGGTTTGCAACAAGATGAATTAATTATTTTAGCTGGCCGTCCAGGTATGGGTAAAACCGCATTTGCATTAAATATTGCACAAAATGTATCTATGCACAATAATTTACCAGTTGCCATCTTTAGTTTGGAAATGGGTGAGGAACAATTAATACAAAGGTTTTGGAGTGCAGTTTCTAAAGTACCGTACCAAAATATTAAAAGTGGCTATGCTGACAGCAATAATGTTCTTGATAAATTGTATGCAGGGGTAACAGTTTTAAAAAATTTACCAATATACATTTACGAAGTTCCTGGCATTAATGTGATTGATATTTGTTTAGAGGCACGTCGTTTAAAAAGTAAACAGCCTAATTTAAGTCTTATTATTATTGATTATGTGCAAATTATGTCAAGTTTAAATAGTAAATATAATAATCGTGCCCAAGATATTTCTGATATATCTCGTAACTTAAAATGCTTAGCAGTAGAATTAAAACTGCCAATTATTTTGCTATCACAGCTAAACCGTGAAGTAGAAAATCGTCAAGACAAAAGACCCTATATGTCAGATTTGAAAGAATCTGGTGCTCTTGAACAAGATGCAGATATAGTTATGCTTCTTTATCGTGATGAATATTATAATAAACAAATAAAACTTAGTCATCCAGATTATCAACCTAGTGAAAAAAAATGGGGAGTTCGTGATAATGTACCTGACAACAAAAATAAAGCTGAGTTAAATATTGCTAAAAATAGAAATGGCGAGACAGGCACTTTTGAGTTAATGTTTAATGCTGAATGTATGAGATTTGAAAATTTATATAAAGGATAATAATTATGAACCCACCTAATCAACTGCAAATACTAGATTCTCAATTTTTAGAGCGTCGTGCTGAATTTCAAGCAGTATTACCCAATAATTGTAGTTTTGAACGTTTTGCTAGAATAGTTAAAACTGCTGCTATTCAAACTCCCGATTTACTTATTGCTGATCGGGCTAGTTTATTTATGTCTAGTTTTAAATGTGCACAAGACGGTTTACTTCCTGACGGCAGAGAGGCAGCTTTAGTTATTTACAATACCAAGCAAAAAGACGGCTCATACAAAAAATTGGTGCAATATATGCCGATGGTAGGAGGAATTCTTAAAAAAATACGTAATTCCGGTGAATTATCTAGTATATCTGCCCATGTGGTTTATGAAAAAGACGAATTTGATTATTGTCTTGGTGATAATGAACATATAAATCATAAACCAGCACTAGTTGACCGAGGCAAACCAATTTGTGTTTATGCAATAGTCCATACTAAGGATCATGCTGTTTATCGTGAAGTAATGAGCATAGCTGAAATAGAAAAAATTCGCAATCTTAGTCGTGGAAAAGATAGTATGCCTTGGCAAGATCATTTTGCAGAAATGTGCCGTAAAACTGTGATACGTCGTATTGCTAAACGGTTGCCGATGAGTAGCGATATTGAACAAGTTATTAAACATGATGATGAAATGTTTGAATTTGACAAACCAATTACTACTACTAAGACAGATATTGAAACAATTAATCAGCAAATAATAGATATTAAAGCGGAGGAGGAAAAAGATGGCTCTTGTTAAAGGAAATATTGAATGTAAAGTACCTAGTTGTTTAGTGCCAATAGAAGTAGTTCTTTTTATTCGTGATCATGGTGCTGTACCACCGCATATTTTAAAAGAATTTATGAACACAATATATTCGCTTAACAAATTTACAGTTAGTAAAATGGTACATTTATTAATGGAGTACCATTTTATAGAAAAAGACCCTACGTATGATCGCAAACTTTATAGGGTAACTGATAAGATAATTGGTATGGGTTCAAGGTTTGATTACCCACTAACTAGACATTTTCCTAAAACTGGCGTTTTTGCTGTTGAATGATTTCTTTTTTTAACTTTTTATAGGAGTGTTTGATGAGTATTGTGTTTTATGATGATGAAGTACGTAAATTTTTGCGTCATAATCAGTTCCTTGATAAAAAAGATATTGCACCAGTATTTGATGCATATCATGATCTTCAGCTGTTAGATAACCTTGATGATTTGGATGTTTTATTAAACAATAATCATACTAATCATTTTTGGTTAGCATACGCATTGTATCATTTTGAAACCTCTTTAATTAATCGTCAGCTTAATTTATTGATGCAAAAAAATGTACAATCTGACAAAATTTTAGAATTATTAGTTGTGTGGATTAAAGAGGAATTGAAAACTATTAAAGACAAGGTAGCACAATACTGTCCTAGTGGTTTCACTTTAGCAGAAACAAGAGCTATTCATCGTTGGGTTATTTATAATAGACTTAATTGCTCGCCGTTTAAATATAATAATGAAATATCTTTTAAATTTTTACTAGAGGATATAGCTGCAAAAAAAGCTAGTGGTTTAAATTTAGTAGAAGCAATTGATTATAGTATTTTGCGAGCATGGAAGACAATTAATCCTAAAAAGAAAGCAAAACAACATAGTCCTGTAAATAAAAATGTATCTGTTAAGCATAGTTTATTTAATTAAGGATAAATATGCTATCAAATAATTTTACTAAAGCACAAATTAGCGCTGGCATTCCAAAATTTGCTAGCAAAAATATTAATTTTAATAGTTATGTTATTTATGATAATTTACAAGCTAAACTTGTAGAATGTTTAAAGAAATATGATGGTAGCCATAGCTTTATGATAATTAGCAAAAATAAAGGAATTGGTAAAACTCATTTAATATCTACTATAGCGAATATAGCTTTGTTACATGAATTAAACACCCGTTATATAGATCATTATAAATTTAATAGATTAGCTAAAAGTATTTCTTATCAGCAACAAGATTGCTATAATAAATATTTAGAATGTGATTTATTAATTATTGATGATTTTAATGCACAATTTTCTAATGCTATGGATACTATAATTAATGTGCGTGAGAATAATAAACAATTTACTATTATTGCAGCTAATAACATAGATGATAAAAATTCTATGACGTTAGTATGTAAAAAATGGAATTGGAGATTTTTTAATAATTTGGAATGGTTACCTTTTTATGAATATAAGAAGTTAAACCAAGTAGTGGAAGACACCAAATAGCAAGGCAAAAACTATTTAGTGTCCGTAATTTTAACTCTAGGATGGTATTATAGCATATTGATTTAAAATATGCTATAATATCGCTACACAATTAGTGCTATTTTTTTTGGAATAAAAATTATGACTTCTTTAATAGAAAAAATTCATGAGAAAACTGGTCAGCCTACTACAAAAATTAACAATGAATATGATCACATTAAAAATCATATTAATCAAGAACATACGGCGGGTAATAAATATGCTGAAACAATTGCAGCACTAGAAAAAGCTACTCATTACAAATCCCCTATTTCCCATCAAGGATTAGCGGATGGTTTGTCAACTAAATCTAATATACAATCTAAACTTAGTCATCTTTTAAAACAAAATCCTAAAAAATGAAACTAATAGATACGCGTGTTTTTTTATTATTTAACATGATGTTAGAAAAAGGTTTTAAATTATATGAAAGTAATTCTCACAGCGGAGTATTTCTTAGCAATTCTAAAACAGGTGTACAAATAACTTTTCCTCCACTTAAAAGAACAGGTTGTATTATTTTTAATGGAATAAAATATAATGACTTGGAATCAGCCTTACATAGTTTACTATCAAACAATTTTATTACGATGCAAGAATTAAAACAAATAATTAATATTAACGAGGAATCACACTATGTCTAGGCGACTATATGAAGAATTTGGTACTTGGAATTCTACTACCCAATATACTATAAACTCTGATCTTGATTTTACTACTATTCCAGTAGTATTAAATCCTACTGATAATATTACTTATAGAATGAGTAATGGTATAGCAACTGTAGGAGTAAATCCGGCACTTGATAGTGCTTGGGAATCATTTGGGGCGGCTAGTGCTGATATTAGCCCTAATTTATTAACTATAAACCTTATTCTTGGCAATACTATTACTGCAAGTAGTACAGCAACTACGTTAACTTTATTTAATAATACTATTTTTAACACCGTAATAAGTGGCTCACTCATTACTTTGACTAATGATAATGCTATTAATCTGCCAAAAGGTTATAATTTTTTAGTTACTGTAGCTATGCAGGGAGATACTTTTAGCGCCGCACCAAGTGAATTACAGCTTTATATGTCAAGAAGCCTAAATGGTGGTTCTTATGTTGATGCTGCATCTTATTTGCGCAATTCTTCTATGGCTCTTAATACTACTACTAACTTAAAAGGTACTGCATCATATTTAACGGTACCTATTGATACTGGTTCATCTGGTTTAAATGCTAACGTAAAAATATT
>Ga0116231_10001954_pt1 | contig 42964 bp, 31 predicted proteins | sample S1TSphgellanicum_2_FD_89695 | JGI IMG/M metagenome (GOLD analysis project Ga0116231, IMG submission 89695) | Host-associated microbial communities from peat moss isolated from Minnesota, USA - S1T2_Fd - Sphagnum magellanicum MG | ecosystem: Host-associated > Plants > Peat moss > Unclassified... | reverse complement strand
TGTTTTTTTTTTTTTTTTTTTTTTTTTTTTTTTTTTTTTTTTTTTTTTTTTTTTTTTTTTTTTTTTTTTTTTTTTTGCGTTGTTGTGGAAATTTTTTAAAAAAAAAAAAAATTGGTTATGGCTTTTTTTTTTTTTTTTTTTTTTCGATTCTTTTTGGTTGTATTCCCAAAAGACTGGCAAAAAATGCCTTTCTATTTGCTGCGCTGGCTTTTTTTTCTTTTCTTTTTTATTTCTTTTGGGTTGCTTGGATGCGAAAATTCTTTCAGGAAAAAAATAAAATAAAATGGCTATACGGATTTTTTTTCGATTTTTTTTTGTTTAATGAAAGATTTTGGTTTTTTCTCCCCCCCAATTGTAGAAAAAAAGTCGAATTTCAAATTAAAAAAATAAAATCCCAATTTATTTGTCGAAAAAATGACAAATTTTGTGTGAAAATAACACGGATGGGCTCTATGGTTTTTTTTATAAAAAAAAGGTAAAACATGCACTGCTAAGATCCTGACCTTCGAATGTGTGCAGTGCAGCTGCAAACCAGGTTGGGGTATTCAATGCGCATGACGACAAAGAGAAGGAAGGAGGAGGTTAAGATTAGCATGACGACAAGAGCTAGTCGACGCCACGATTCTCACGCCGTCCCGCTTGTCTGTCGCGTTGCGATTCTTCTCCTCTCGCGCAACGACGCCGCCGCTGTGGATGCAAGTTTTCTTCGTCTTCTTCGCAAACGGAAACACTTCTCACGAACTGTCGCGCAGCGAGCGACTGCTTCCTTCCTTCAGTGAACCAGCAGCACCCACCAGTGCACCACCATGAAGGATGAATGATAAGTGTTCAGGAAACAGTTTTCTGTTGGGTTTCAGTTCCCTAGCTAACCATGGTGGTTAGCTCAGTTGCCTTTTTTTTTCTACCTACCTACTAACAACCCATGAGCAGGTTGTTAGTAGGTAGGTAATAAAAACAGCCCTTACCTATGTGTAACCCATCTACTTACCCTAATAGTTACCTACTCTCCTACCTATCTACCTATATATATGAGACCTGAAAATTACCTCTAATGAAGGAATTCTCAAGACCTAATGTTCTTGTTCTCTTGCTATTTGCAAGTCCCATACTAAAAAAACAATAGTTAATCTTCCTTATAGACCTTTTGGCACTTTAGAAATCCATCCATGAGATATTTATAGGCTAACAAAAACATTCCCATGCTTTCAAATAATGTAAAACATTCCCATAAATTTCTAGTCTATTTGGAGGGCAAAAAATTCATAGACTATTTCAATAGAAAAAGGCATATTATGTAATTGAATAACTTTTTTAATAAAGAGGAAATAGATTACACCTACTACAGCAATACCTTTTGAGGTTTGGTAGAAATTATATATATTTTTTAAATGTAAAAATTTTAGAAAAATTTATGTTCCTTCCTACTGAATTTTTAAAAAATTATTGTTTATTGAACTCAAAGTTTCATAGGATTCTTGAGTTATTTTTTATAAAAAAATGTTGTTGTTAAACATTCTCTAACAAGCTTTGTTTAACATCTTTTATGGGCCTGACAATGCAACCCTGCGACGAACCACGTAGGGTTTTTAATTTAATTTAATTTATTGATTTTGTGTATGCAATAAATGTAAAAAATAAACATTAATTTTCAATTGTTTGATGGTGAGTGAAAGCACACTGAGATGGAGTACTTTCAAGCATATGTGGAGTCCATACTAGTGTTAAAATAAAAGTCCATTTTATATTGTAGTAAAATATATTATATTGCACAAGTCATATGGCAAGGTTAAATATATATTTTTAATTTTTAAAACTTTATCAATTGTAGATAATTGTATGAAAAATTTACATTTAAAAAATGGGAAGTTGAATTATCAATTCAAATGAATAAAAAAATTTATAAAAAATTCCATATTTCATTGTATATTTCAATTTATGGTTTTCAAAATCTTTCAAAATTGTCCTCCTTTGTATCAATGGCATTACACTACTTTTTTATGTCAAAAAAATTTAGTCAATTAAGCATTCTAATAAATATAATGAGTTGATAATCATATGATATGGATTGTGACGTTAAGTTTTTGACACTTCAAAAATCCAATATGTTATGGTAATTGAAAATCTATTCATGAAATTCATATATATGTTCATATCAGATGCAATAATTTTTTTTTGAATCCTTTTCACATATTATTCATTTATATTTTGTTCCATGGCCTATGATTGATAATCCAACAAGCTGTGACATGATTATGTACTCCACCTTAATGTGTTTTCACCCTAGTATGCCAGTGGTTAGTGCCATATTTCTTGTAGGAGAAGATCAAAAATTAAAACATGTGATGTGAAGCAAAACGTTCGTGCAGAACATTGGTGATGAATAACATGTGGATATTTTAAAATTTAAATGAAGTTTTGTTAAAATTTTGATTTATTTATTTTTGTGTTGAAGTCAATTTTCTAAAATAAAATAATTATTTGATAATGAGATGCCAAACTTGAAAAGGTACTAGGATATATGGTAGGGGGCTATACTCCCTCTTACTTTTACTTTTAGATTGAAGGTGTAAAATCCTTTCCACTCCTATCATCTATTAATTATGACAAGTTTTGGCTTAGTGTTTTATGTTGGGTAAGGTGAATAATGAAGATAATTTCCAAAATAAAGGGCCTTTGATGAGGCTACCTTGTTTTGGGAATGCTCCCACCCGTGGACTTTACCCTCCACATAAATCCCTTTCAACCTCCACTTACCTTCACACAACTCCAATATATCTCTTTGTCTTGAGTCAATTCGATCAATGTCATTTCATAAAACTACATTTGATGATATCACATTTGAATGCCATTTTTTCATGGCTTGTGGCATGATTTGTTATTCATGTATGTTTTATTTCATAAATCCTTGAATACCGTGCCATTTGAATGGCAATTTAAGTCATTTATAATGGATTAGTGCATGAAACTTAAATGTTATTTCAATTGGATGAAACTTTTTTTTGGCATTTGTTATACATCAAGGGCCATTTCATGAAGACCTTAATAAGTCTTATTGGTATAAAAATATTTTTAGCTTGGGTCATATGTCATGGCCCATGTCATGAAACTTTAAATACCATTTTATTTGGATGTTCAATGTTTTGGCTTCTGTCATGGTTCCTTTCATATCATTTAATGAAATTTAAAATAACATTTGAATGTTGTTCATTTTGGCTTATGTTATATATGTCATGGGTCATTTTCATAAAATTTTGACAACATTTCATTTAGGTGTTAATCTAAAGTGCCAATTTATAAAAAAAAATATTACTAAAAACTTAGCCATGAATGGAACAGGTTAAAAGGAATAAGAATAAATAGTAGACTATTGTTTAATAATGTTTTCATTAATAAAAATGTCCAATTTCATAGGAACAAATTGGGATTAAAGAAAACATTCCAATCACCTTTAAATTGTTGGGAAATGACCAAAACAAAGTGGGAAAATGCTACTAAATAGTTGCCATTGCCATTGATGTTAACATTTTATAAACCCAAAATGAACAATTGGGAAAAAGAAAAAATTGTAAACAATCCCAAGCTAAATTTTTTAATTTGAAATTAAGATGTTCAACACTTTTACATATTAGGTTTCTTTTATTTAAACTTAACTCTTAAACTATTGAAATTTTTAGAATGATTTTTAGTTTTATTTTTTCAAATACTTCATTAGTTTAAAAAAAATGTTAATTATCAATATCAACTATGATGTAAAGATAAAATAGTTCAAGTTTTTTATAACTTAACATTTTGAATATGATGGCCCCTTGTTTAACTTGATCAATAATTAATTTGCGTAATATGTATTAGTTTAACATGTGCCATTGGTTCAAGTGTGTGTTACAAATGTCAATTTAATTATTTAATTAAATCATAATTAGATTAGTGTTAAGCAAGGTTAACATGGTTAATTGTTTTTTGATTTATAATTGATTTAAATGTGAACATGGTTTGGGCTACTTGGTGCATTAGATATAATTTGAGGTGTGGGTTTTCAAATCACTTTTGCTTGTGGTTTGGTTTTTTATGTTGAAAGTCATTTTTATTTTTTTGTGTTGTCTATGCATTATAAGATTTTATTTTGTAAGCCTTATGATAAATGAAATGAGATCTAAATTGAACTTGTTTATTGAAGTTAAAAGTTGAATTTTTTTTCATTGTTTACATGTGGTATTTATGCCTTGTAATTTTTTGTTTCATGATGATATAAATTAAACTTGGTTGGTCAACATGATTGAAGATAAAATTCATCTTTGTATTGCAAAAAAATTCTTTTCATTAAATTTGTTGGCCTTGAATTTTGTATCCTTTAAGTTTCAACATCAATTTAATATTCTTTTGTGGTGAAATGTGTGGTTGAAATTGTTTTTTCATGATATTGTTTTTAGTTATTTATTAACTCTATTAGTAAATCTACATGGTGGTCCCCCCAATAAAGTTTTATCATAGAATTTTTTTGATAATATTAAATATTTTAGTAAACATGGTAATGTTTGGGAACTATTTTGTAAATATTGTTAGAAACCCTTCAAATCTTTCCATTACTATGATGTTAAAAAAGTTAAATGAAAATGGTACAAATATCAAAGTGTGTTTTATAACCTAAAATCAAAATTAAAACTTATAAAATGTAGTCAAACTAGCTAAAAAGAGGTAATTGGGTAAAAAATAGTTTGAAGAAAGTTTTATTAGAAAATAATGAACATGATTGTGACTTGTTTAAAAAACAATGGGTCCAAAAAAAAATGTAGACAAATTAATGGCAAGATTATTTATGGACGTGGCATTTCATTAATTGTTGCAAGATCATATTATTTTCATGAAATGTTATTAGCTATAGCCAAATATGAACATAGATATATGCGTATTAGTTATGATAACTTGAAAAAAACCTTAATATATTTCTAAACTTTAATCTGGTTCAAGACTTGGATTTTTCAGGAAATACATGGAAAAATATTGGGCATACCATCACTTGTAATGGGTGGTTTAGTGTTAAGTAAAACATTGGTGTAAGAAAAATATTTTAATTAAGAAGGGTAGTACAAGTAATAAATTCTTTCCCAATGACGTGTGAGATGGAAATTCCAAGAGGACCTCCCACTTCTTCATCCATGTTCTTTATCCTAGGCCAACATTTTTCATGTGAAGCCCACAAACAAGGGCTTTATTCAAATTTTGGACACCTTCAACGTTCACCTTGGGGAATACCTTTTTTAATAAAGCTTGGTCTTAAGACTTTACCTTACATGTAAAACATTCGCCCAAAAAATTACACTCATTACAATAGGGTTAGGCATATAATAAATATTATCACATAATTTTATTGATTTTACAACCCATGGGCTACATTTAATCCTTGAAGAAAAGTATGAAAATAGAATGAAATTAAAAAATTATGAGGAAAAAAAAGAAATCTATTACATATCACCATATGAATCCAACATTATTTCACAAATATTTAATTATTTATTATGATCAAATTCTCCACAATAATAGTAATAAGAAATCTTAAAAGAAGATCCAGAACTTTTCATCCCTTCTTTCATTGGATGCAATATAAAAGCCACTTAAGCTTTAGTGGGCCAAATGTTCTAAATATCCATACATTACAGATGTCACATGTGGGCCAATCACTATGGCTAGCCAACCATAAATAAATCATATTTTTAGAGTCTTTTAACATTCATGGTATTATGCATGAATTTATAGGGGTTGAGCCAATTTTCACACCCTTGTGGTTTGCCTTCATCCAAAATTTATGGTGCAAATCATTTTATTACAATTATTACCATTTTATTCTAATTATGTTAAAGTTATGAGACTCTTAAAATAGCTTCACATGCACTTTGTGCATTACATTTTTTGTCTTGACTCATACATTAAATCAAAGGCCAAATTCTATATTCATCTAGGTTTGAATTAGATCATAAAGGCTTAAAGGCTGAATTATAACTTTCAATTTTGATGACATTAATTGACATTTGATTGATTGAGGAGTTTTTGAATGATTAAAGTTCGATAAGCTTACAGTTGGCATGGAATTGCAATATTATTATAGTTTTGATGACATTAATTGAATTCCCATTCTTTAACATTTGTAATTCAATAAGTTTTAAATGTTTAACTTTTTTGAATAATTTAATGTAGGGACACAATGTGATTTATTTTCAGAAATGGGAAAGAAACTTGAACATAACATTTAAAAATAAATTGTTGTTCATCATGGTAAAAGATGATGATATGCATGTTATTTTTATTATAATGATGATGATTCATCAGAGCTAGTTTAGGTAGGACAATTTTAGGTTCTTCATGTTGTCATACATTGGACAATTCCAAATTAGAACTTGTGAGCTCATTCCCAAATGAAGAGGCATGGAAAGGTGTCTTTTCATATTTGTGTATTAAAATTATTTCCAACAACATATTCACAAGAAGATATTGAATACTTTTTCCACCAATTTGCATACCAATTGTCTTAATTGAATTTGAATTGAATTGAATTGAATCTTAATCCAATTGTTGAATTGGAATTGAGTTTAGATTTAATCAAATTGAATTCAAATATATTGAATGGATTTCAATTGAAAGAATTAGTGTCTTTCATTTTGACAGCATTTTAAAAACAAATCTTGTTCCACAATGATATTTGTTGTTTCCTTGCTTTCTAATGTTTTTAGTCTTGGTGCAAATAAGGAGGATTTATTGCATGTTACACATTGCATCATATCATCATTACTATTCAGTTGAAATTCATCTTTCCCAAGGTTATTTCAACATTTCATATCACTGACATATAAACATGAAATGGGTTTTCTATGTTTGGACATGAACATATTTTTTCTCCTTCATTATGATTTGCATTAAGTGATGTTCACCTTATTATGTGTGCAGTATGTGAAAAGAAATAATCGAAAAAATTAATGAACCAAAAAAGGAAAGATGTATTATTTTCCTCAATGTATTTCCCATGTTTTTTAAATTTTGGTTACAAAACTATTTGTATGTGTTTTGATAATTTGACTAATTGCATCACATCATTATTATATAGTGCATGCTCTATGATATCAACCCATTTATACCTTGACAAGAATGTTTTCAATGACATGAGTATTCATCTTTCAAAAGAGGAAAAAAAAAACCTAAGCATTTACAACCTACATATTTGTGAAATTATTTAACCAAGATGAAGCAAAAGATAAAATCATTTGAAATGTAATAATACAAAGAAATGGTAAAATAATGGTTGAAGAGGTATATTTGTGAATAATGTTATCTTTGAAATTCACATTTCACATTTTAAAATTCTTAAAATCAATCTCTAACAAAATTGAAAAAGGGATTTACGAGTGTTTACAAGACAAATTCTACATGCAAAATGTCATTGTGTTATTGTTACATGATTGCATACATATTATAAATAAATTAACAAAAATATCTTTGCACATGTCTTATGACAAAATGAATGGTTATTAACAATCTATTGAAATAATCATACATTTCATTATCCAAATTTGCCTGTCATAAATATTAAAAAAAATTTGCATGAATTTTATATTGAATAAAAAAATCTTTCTATGGTGTAAAGTGTGTACCCTAGATTTATGATTGGTTATCAAAATCTGATAGTGGGAGCAAAAGAAAAAATGTATGAAGTGATTACTGCCATACTTTTATTTGAGCAAAAGTAAATGGTTAAGGGCACAAAAATACAAAAAGGATTAGTAAAGAGGAAAAACTTTTTTTATAGATATTTATCAAAACATAATAAGGTTTTGGCATTGGTATAAATGACCAAAAAATACTTCCTTAGAATTCATGATCAATTAAATTTGCTTTAATTAAGTTAGATGTCAATAGTGATCCTTTCATTAGTTCTTTTGAAAATTCATTAATTAAAAATTCAATTTGAATATCATTAATTATATGGGTAGATGACCAACATTATCTTCATTACAAATGTCTTTGCTTGATGATAAATCCTAAATAAACATTAAAAAAAATTAATGATATCTTGTTATATGAATTTCAAATATCTTTGAAACTAATAAAAACCTTTAAAACTATTATTGACATTGCAAAATAGGATAGAAGATTAAAATGTTGTTATAAACAAGCATGATTTTGAAATAAAATGGTTTATATGCTTTTTAAAATTCATTTGATGATCCTTGTCCTTTTTGCAAATATGAGTTTCTCAGAAAATAAATAAATCATCTTGTTTATTGCATAAATTATTATAAATGGGTGTCAATTTTATATTTCCAATCCATTTATTAATGTAATACCTTGGCATCTTTGACGCTAATTAAATTATTTGCAAAACAATCATAATTTTAAAATTTGTTTTTTCAAACTATTATGTTGATTACATGTAGGATGCACAATGGTGAAAGCATATGAATTTGTGTACGATGAATGAATAATTGTTTCTCAATCAATATGAAATATAATTTAAAGATTTAATCATGTCAAAATTTCACAAAATAATTCAATGAAAATTATAAATGAGATATGATGTGATTTTATGTCATGCCAACTCAAAAAATAATGTTAATGAAAAACTAATCATTTATTGTTGTTGGTGTTGTTCCTTTCCATTACCAAGTGATAGCAAATCTTGGTTACATGCATGGATAAAGTTTTATCACCGATTCTCATTTATAAAACTATTAATTACATCCATTTTATCTAAAATTACTAATTACAAATCATATAGAAGTTTTTTTAAAAAGAAACAAATGAGAAAATATATGTGTATTTTGAAATTAAAAAAAATCAAAATATATGTAGCATGGATGAAAAACAATTGATATGATTTTTTTATTAAAATGATATTTGTAATATTTGGGCTTCGCGTTGTTTCATACTACCACTGACAATATATACTAGTAGAAAAACCCCATTTTTCAACTTGTCTTAGGCGACTAAAAATGTTTCTTGCGACTATTTTTTTATCAAAAAATAGTCGCAACAAACATTTTTAGTCGCTTAAAACAAGTCGAAAAATGGGGTTTTTCTACTAATGTATATTGTCACAAGGTCAAAATGTTAATACCTTTAAATTTATTTAAATAAATTATTTGGTAATCCATGATCATATAGATTGCCCATGAAATTATTTTCATTTTCGCTAATTTTAAAACATTAATATTTTAACACCCCTGATGTCTTCTTTGATATTTTTCATTAGCAAGCAAAAATAAATTTTTGGTGGCCTTTCCAACGTCCCCCAATGTCCTCCTTATGCTTCCCAATGATCCTTGGTTTAAAATATATATAAATATAAAATATTTTCAACTCTAAAGCCCACAACATCCCCTATGTATTTTTCAATGTCTTCCAACATTATGTTCAATGCATTTAATCTTCAATGTTTTGATGCCTTTTATTGCTTGAAAAGAGAAAATTTTAATGTTCAACTTAACACCTTTGGTGTTTCCAACATGCCTTTTTAACACCCCTATTGTTTCTTGTTGTCATTTTGCCATTCCTTGTCAATCTTGTTGTCTTTTTGTTCTTTTCCAATTTTCGTCATCCATGGTGTTGTTTATGTGTGTTTTTTTGGTTGACAAAACTAAGGTCATTCTCAATTTGAAACATTGCATCAATTTGAATTTTGACTAGCACTAGAAGAAAAATGGTTTTGCATTCATATTATGCCACTATGTTTTAATCACTTGCATCATATGCAACTAAAATCCCTTAGTTGCTTTGGACTTTGGACACATCAAATGCATCATTAATTGTCAGCTACAGATGAAATCAAAATCAACACATACGATTTCATCTATATGTGAAACATATGGCCTATGCACCTAGTATGTGGTTAAATTAGTTGGACTTTACATTGTGCCATGTGTACAATTAATGACAAATGTCAATACAAAACATGACATGTTTATTAGCCAATGGAGATTTAATCTAAATGAATGAAATGTAATTTTTAATAAATTAAAGGGGATATGTGGTAATTTGTAGGTTAACATTTTATCAAATTACAAGGAAACATGTGGCAATTTATAAATAACCTAAAGAAGCCTAAAGTACATGGGTTTAATCCACATAGGTAGGTTAATAGGTTGGTTTAATTTCTTATCTACTTAGCCTAGCCCTACCTACATATGTTAAGTAGGTAGGTTTTTTAATCCTATTTTATTTCAAGTTTAATGTTTAAAGGTCAAGCTTATTTGATTAGTTCATCCCAAATGGCATTTGGTTTTTAATGTTCTTTATTTATTTTCAAGGTTTTATTTCACTTAGTTATATTGTTTCCAAACTTCAAAGTAAAAAACAAAAGATATGGGATAAGCTTTTAGTTGCAATCTAGTTGTAACCTAATGGTATGTACTAAAAACTACATATTAATGAACTAATAATTAATTAAAAATTATGTTCAATTAGGCTAGGTGAAACAAGTTACTTAGGCTAGGTTTAATTTAGTTTACTTCCTAATTATATCCATTTTATAAGTAGATAATAATAATATATTATTATTGTTGTAGCTAATAGCTAGCCTATCTAGTTATTATTATTATTATTATTATCTCATTCATTATAACTATTTACTAATTATAATAATTTTAGTAACTATAGTAGTCCTTAAAAATAACTCATGTCATAATATTAAATATAATATTAAATAAATAATTTTCTATATTTTACTAGACTAAATATTTAATAATACTATTATTATTTAATAAAATAATAATGTGACTAATGGCTAGCTATTTTTTCCTTATTACTTTTTTTAATATTTCCTCTATTGTAACTTTTATTGCCAATTTTGAGAATTCAAATATCAAATTATAGATTGAAATAAAATATTTCAGAATTCAAACATAAAATTTTAAATTGAAATACGTTTTTCAATTTCAAAGTTTCAAATATCCACTTTTAGATACAAATACAAATTTCAAAATTCACATATCCATTTTGTGATTCAATTAATTATATTAAAAAAAATTTAAAATATTTTTTGGGTTCAGATAAAAGAATTTAAAAATATCAATTAACAAATTCAAATAGAAATTTCCAAATTCAAATTATTTTTTTAAGAATGGAAATATGAATTTTCAGATTCAAATAAAAATGATCATAATTAAATTATCAATTTCGAGATTCAAATATCAATTTCTTAATATAATATATGAACTATATATATATATATATATATATAATATACAAATAAATATATATATATTTGTTATATGGGTAATATATCATAAATACAATTTGAATACATACATAAAAATATACCTATAAATTACAATATAATTATTGTAAGGGTACAACTACCTTGGTGACTATTGTGACTAATGGGATATATATGCCTATTCATGTATGAAAATAAATTAAAAAACCATCCAACCCATAGGATGAAATTATCAATAGTTGTAACATAGTCACAACAATGATCAAAATAGTTGAAATTTGTTCTTATAATTGTAAATATTTCAAAAATTAGTCACACACAATTACAAGTCACATGTAATCGCAAAAGTAATAACTACATTTTGGTTGATTTCTACTAGTGTAAGGATGTAACCAAAAAAGGAGGGTGCACAATCTCATCGAACACCCTGGCAACACGCAGATCCTCATGGATTGCTAATTCCTAATGTCCCGAAACTAAATCGCGGCGCCTAATCTTCCTTTCTTCGCAGTCTCTGTTCAAGACCCAATCGGTGTGCGCGCCTAGATTTTTAAACACACACAACCTGCATTTTTGGAACATTCACCACTCCGATCATGGAACTCAGAACACTAATCTTATTCACAGACTACACAGACTTGAATCACACTTTGATCTCTACCGATCTGACATTGATCGGAGAGCTCACCGGACTTGGTCCTTTCGAACAGTGACTCTGAGCACACACATGATCAGCAAAACCACAAACTTGTTTCATCCATAGGATGCAATAGCAAGACCCTAACAACGCTTCTCTTGACCTGAAGTTCGTTTACTGCAAACATGGAAAGTGCGAACATGTACAAAGACGTCAAATGCACAGACAACTGAGGGCCATCCTCCCAACATTCCTTTCAGATCTTCACAGTTCATACAAACAATTTCAGTCTGTCTCTGGTTCTTAGCCTTGCTCTGCTATTTCTTTGAAGCTAAGCTTCCTGATGCCAATTCTAACTGCCGGACTGGCTATTGGCGCAACGGAAAAAGTCTGTAACCAATCAAAACCTCCTCAAAAACAACCGATCCACAGCTTGATCTACACCTCTCTAAACGTCTATCACAATCTGCCTTCTTCTCTCCAAAAACTAGGCTTCCTTCCTTCACTCGCCTGCCCCTCAAAACCCTTCTCCTTGCCTCCAAATTGCCAGCTCCACCGCCGCCATACGCGTCCCACCGCCTCAAATCATGATTGCAACAACTCCCCAAACCATAATCGCGCGTCGTCTTCTTCACGCGCGATGAGGCTCCTCGGCCCTCCAGAAGCAGTCGCCATACATTCCAGCAGTAAATGAGAGTAATGCGCAACCAAACCAGTGATGGTTGCAAAAATCAGGATCAGAAACAATGGAGCTCCATTGTGCGGTGACCCGCTGTTCGATCACATATGTAACCCCTCCCTTTTTAAAAAAGCTGAGTCCCTCAGCTTCACTCAATCTGGTTGAATGTGGTAAATCTGAAGGTCCCTTCGAGATCTTTCCCATTGGTTTCCATCAGCGTCCTGGATGGTGCACATTCGACAGCCCTCCTCAAAGTCAAAGTTACCTTTTCCATCAGCATGCCCAACGAACCGATATGGGCTTTCCCAACTCGCAGCCAATGCTCGCTTCTTCCCTGGTTTCTTCATCTTCACCATTGTCTCCCCTGTAATCAAACCCTCAAACAGATGCTTACCCTTCCTTGCAGCATAGGCCTTCCTTTGTTTCTTTTGTGCTTACTCCACATTGAGCAAGACGTCTTTATGGATGCTTGCAATAAGCTCCATCTTTTGCAAGAACTGTGCTGCAGCAACTTCCACACCAACACAATCATCAGTCACAGCGGTCAGATCGTGAAGATAGTTATCTGCCCTAAGGCGCAGTGTGCGACCGGTGAGGATCATGAAAGGTGAGAATTTTGTGCTAGCCTAGATTCCACATCGGTACCCGAACAGAATCTTCGCCAGTTGCTCATCCCAGTAATCCACATTTCCTGGCGTGGCAGCAAGGACTGTGATACCATGCTTGATGGTCTTGATCATGCGTTGTGCCATCCCATTGCATTGAGGCCACTGAATTGCAGTGCGCTGATGCTGGATCCCATAGTCCTTGCACATCAACTCGAACTCTGCAGCCCATTCTCCACCATTGTCAGTAAATATAAATTTGGGGACTCCATACTTGCAGATAATGTCATCTTCCAAGAATTGGTGGCAATCTTGGCACCATGATCAGCAACTGCCTTTGCCTCACACCACTTGGAGTAATGGTCGATGGCTACCAAAATGTATTTGTTTCCTAACCTTGTTTCAAGTAGTGGTCCTGCAGTGTCTAGTGCAACTCTGTGGAATAAGTCACAGATGGGAATATTCTTGAGCTACTCATCTCCAGAACGGATATTGCCCTCGCTTCCTACTAGCTAACATTGTTGCACCTTCTGACTACCGATTTGACATCCTCAGTTCGACTATGCCAGAAATACCTTCAACAGATTTCTGCCAACATCCTTTGTTCTCCAGAGTGCGCCAAATCCTCATGCATCTGGACCACTAGTGGTATCCTTTCCTCAGGCTTGGGCACATACAGTTCCTTGAAGTAGAGCCTCTGCTCCTTCCAACAGTAGTTGCTTGCCTGCTTTCTGGCCCTCTTGACCTCCTCAAGTTCAATTGTGTTTGGCAGCATTCCTTCTCTTAGCAGCGCCATACAGGTCGCATCTCTGCAGATGTCAATGTCCTTTGTTTCCAATCCACGGTCCTCCTCCTTTCCCGATCCTGTTGGATCGATCTCACAATCACTGGGCTCAGATAATTTTTGAGCAGCCAAAACCAATTCTAGCTACTGTTGTCTATCATAGTACCTGAGCGGGCTCCTTTTTCGAGTTTGCTTCCCATCAACGGCTTCCAGATCGTCATCTTCTGTCGCTCCCACAACTTCCATATCTGGGTCAGTCTCCTCATCCACGTTCGTTGCAGCCACAAAGTCAAACATAAACAGTTGGTGAGGATCCGACCAATGCCAATGATTGATTCCAAAACAGCATCTGTGATGCTCGGTGAGCTCATGTAATTGCCTCCTAAGTCCAAACCAATCCGAATCCTGACCATATTGGGCAGCAAACACCCTCTCAGTTGCCTTGGCTGATTCATTCTGTGTGTTCGGATCATCCTGGATTTCTTGACAGAAGTCATCGTCATCCACAGCCTATCCCATCGGATTTCGACTCAAGGCATCAGCATTCGTATGTCTCATACCTGGCCAGTGCATTATCTTGAAGCTGAAGTCCTGCAACATGTCAATCCATCTGCCCTTCCTTCCATGCGCGTCAGATACTATAGCCAGCCATTCAAGCGGCCTGTGATCCGTCCTCAGAGTGAAGTGTGTTCGGTGCAAATACTGTCTGAAGTGCAAGATTCCCCATATCAATGCATAACACTCCCCTTCCATGGGGTGAAATTTTCTTTGCGCCACAGTCAAAGCCTTGTTGGCGTAGGTTATTACTCTCTCGAATCTGCCCTCCTTCTGTGACAAAACAGCGCCAACGCCTTTTGCTGACCAATCAACATCCAGACAGAATGGTTCCTTAAAGTCCGGTCTTACCAGGATCGCGGCTCCCACCAGTGCTCTCTTTAGAGCGTCAAACGCCCTCTGATAGTCCTGATTCTAAACAAACGCCACGTCCTTCTTTGTTAGTTCAAACAAAGGACTAGCCATCCTCAAATATCCGCGGATGTACTTCCGGTAGTATCCCGTCAGTCCCAGGAAGGATTTGACATTGGTTACTGTCTTTGGTTCTGGAAAATGTAGCACTACATCTATCTTACCAGGGTCGGGCCTAGTACCCTCTTTATTGACTACATGTCCCAGAAATACAATGCTCCTAGTAGCAAAACATCATTTACTTGGGTTCAATTTTAAATTTACTTCCCTAAGTCTGGAGAGCATCGCTTCCAAGTGTTGGAGATGGTCCTCCTAATTCTCATTATGGACATTGAAATCGTCCACAACACTTTAAGGAACCTGTCTCCTAAATCCTTGAAGACTTCCGACATAGTTCGTGTAAATGTGCTTGTCGCGTTCTTGAGGCCGAACGACATGACCGTCCAATCATACAATCCACTTTTGGTAATCAACGTCGTCTTCCCCATGTCTTCTGGAGCCATCCTAATTTGCCAGAAGCCCGACTGCAAATCGAGTGCAGTGAACTAGGCTGATCTTCCCAGCTGAGAAATTACGTCATCAACAAGGGGCATGGGAAATGAATCTCGTCAAGTTTGCAAATTGAGTGGTCGGTAGTCTCCACAGAATCGCCTGCTCCTGTCCTTTTTCACTAGCAGAGTCACACGACAGGCATATGCAGAATCACTCGGCTTCATCTTGCCCAACTCCACCAACACATTAATCTGCGTCTTCACCTCTGCTTCCTCCCAATATGACAATTGTCCTAGAGCTACCTTGCAAGGAGGAAACCCTTGTGTGTCAATCAAGTGTTCCCCAATAGTGCAACATCCTAGCTCCCCTTTGTTCCAAGCAAACACATCCTGATATCGTTGCAAGACTTCCCAGAGTTGCTATCCCTTCTCCTTGTTCAGATCCTAGTCAACTCGCATCTTCTGGCAAATCTCGCCCCACCTCGAATCCGCCTTACGATTGTCAGCCAGTCGCTCCTTGAGGTTAGTGTGAGAGTCAGTGAGGTCCACATACTGAACTTGCAGCAGCATGGATACCTCTGTCCCATTCGTTGCTCTTGAAAGGGCCTGCTTTCCTTGCTCTGCATCAACAACCCATTGAATCCAATCAGCATAGTCGTCGCCATCCGTGATCTCCTCCTTCATGAGATCATCAGTCTGCTTCTGCAGTGTCAGCTGCAGAATTTGTTGTGGTCCTTTTCGCAACACCAAGTCCTCAAGTTCGGTGTTTCCGAACTCAGATTCGCCATCTATTGATCCCACCAGTTGGAGCTTTTCATCACCGTTCTCGTCTGTGCTAGAGTCGGTATTTGACTCCCGGGTATCCACTCGTTGATTGGCGCCGTACTTATTCAAAGACAACTGTCTATCCACTGCGTCCAAGTTCCTAGGTGCGTGCTTCAGAGCATGAGCATCATCTGGGATCTTAGTTTCCGAATTCAAGTTCTGCAGCATGTTCACCATGGTCAGTGGTAGTACTTCCACATCAGACCCTAGACCGCGCCTTACTTGGATCAGCCCTTGCTCCACGTCAACGATTGTTCCAATTTTGATCAGAAGGTCAAGCCCAAGCAAGACATCATTACTGTCCGTATCTACCACCATGAAATTCATGTTGCATTGTACACCTCCAACTTTGATTAGCACTTCATTGATCCATCCGAGAGCCTGTGTAATGGCTCCTGATGCCGTCTTGTAAGTTTCGGATCCAAAGACTAAATGCATCAGACCCAATTCTCGAACCACTGCAGCTGCCATGACAGACATGGATGTTCCAGTGTCTACAAGTCCCTCAACCAGATAATTATTTACTTCCACTGACAGGTGGAGTGTCTTGCTCCTGTGCGTTTTGTTGATGCATAATCGCCGGAACGTTGGGGCTGCTGATACCATTGATATCTGATTACTCGCAGCTTCAGCATCCTTCTTCTTCCTAGCCACCTTCACGAGATTCTCAAGGTGCTCTAATTCCCCCGGTATCATCATTACGGTCTCCATTGGTGTTAGGGAGACTTTCCCTTTAATGAAATGGAATAGAATCTTGGATCTGACAGATTCTTCCCGATTGATTCCTGCACCTTCACCTACAGCCTCAGGAGGTGGCATAGTGCCTGCTGGTGCCACTTTGACAGGCATCCTTTTTCTTGGCACCCGAGTGTAAGAAAACAGGTTCTCGCCCCCACATAGCTTGTTGAGCTGATGTAGGGTCGCTTCCTCATCATTCAGCAGCACTTCCAGAAAGTTTGCTGATCCAGGATGCACCTTCCCATCCTTTGGTTTCTTCCAGCATCTGTCCTCCGAGTGTCCTAAACTGCACAGAAAGAACACTTCACTCCACAATTCTCTGTCTTATGAGGCATCCCACATTTGGCACATTTTGGCGGGGGTTCATTAAGCCTTGGACATGTTGTGGCTAAATGATCTCCTCCTTTACAGACCTGACATCTTGCAGACATACTGGAAGAGGATGATGTGACAGGTCTCGGCACATTCCCCTTAAAGAAATTAATGAGTTTGTTATTCAAAGCATTAACTTGCTTTTCCATCATTGTCTCAGCAACTCCTTCCTCCTGTTCCTCCTTCAGAGGTTCGTATGGAGTTTCGCCGAGCTCACCCAATACCTTCTCAAGCTCTGTGGCAGCACCCACTAGCTCTTCGATGTTAGCGAACGTCCTAACTACACATAATTTCCAAATCTCAGGCCTCAACCTACCCAAAAATCGCCTCCTCTGTTCGGCGTCTGGTATCCGTCCCTTCTAGAACAGTTTATCTAACTGCTCAAAATATTTTTGAACCCTCTCCTTGGGTTCCTACTTGATGGCATCGAGCCTCATTCGTATGTCATCAGCGTCCACATTCCCGTACTTTTGCACTATCAGCATCCTCAATTCCGGCCAATCAGCTGGTGCCGACTATAGTCTCTTAAACCATTCTTTCGCTCTACCCCACAAGTTCAGCTTTGCAGTCTTGAAGAGTTTGTCCGCATTCAGATCGCGCATTTCAACGGCCATGGTGAGCCTCTCTGCCCAATCGTTGACATCCTCATGGTCTCGTCCCCAGAACAGTTCATCCATTCCCTGTGGACTAGTCACCTTGTAAGCACGCAATGATCAACAAACAAAAATTGCAACACCACCTATAATCACACAATCCCTCAACAATAATCAGATGTCAACAGAATCAACAAGCTTCTCGGCCTCTGTAGCACAGTTCTGACTTTTTGAAAAAGATAGGTGTCATCCGAGCTACACATCAAACTCAGACTGAGCTCTTTCATCCACTGGTCTCAAAGGTTCAAAGTTGGATGGAAAAATAGAAAAGCACTGTTCATCTATGGATTCTTGCTAGAATTGCCACTTCGCCTCTGAATCGCGCCACACTCTCCAGCTTATGAGGCGGGACCTTGATCCAGCATGTTCTACTCTGACTACACGATCCCCAGTCTGGAACAGATCTTCTACCCTAGGAATGTAGAATCGGGGAAAATGGTTAGGCGATATAGGAGACTTGGGAATCCAGATATTTCCCAACCTTGGCACACTAAGTTGCCTTTCGGTGAATCCAGGATTTACTCTACGCAAGATATGAGGCGTAGTAGTATTGCATCTGAAACTGTGAGGTTGACATCCATCCCTCTGTGCCATTTCTCACCTTCAACCAGACTTTAGCACGCGTATGAAAGCCGCTATGAACTACCTCTACAGCTACGTCTCCGATTCAGGCTTCCTCTGGATCTATTCCTACGAATATTATCGCACCAAAACCCAGGAAGCGCAACTCTACTGCTCCCCTTTGTGGTCTACCCTGGGTAATCCAATAATCAAATCTATTAACAATTCGTTGTTCATGAATGTCTTGAGTTAGATCTTCTGCTCCTACCTCATCTGCTCCAGATGAAGACATGATACATTCTATCTAGACCGATACAAGCTCTACCAAAACTGCCGAACCTGCTCTGATACCAAAAAGGAGGGTGCATAATCTCATCAAACACCCTGGCAACACGCAGATCCTCACGGATTGCTAATTCCTAATGTCCCGAAACTAAATCGCGGCGCCTAATCTTCCTTTCTTCGCAGTCTCCGTTCAAGACCCAATCAGTGTGCGCGCCTAGATCTTTAAACACACACAACCTGCATTTTTGGAACATTCACCACTCCGATCATGGAACTCAGAACACTAATCTTATTCATAGACTACACAGACTTGAATCACACTTCGATCTCTACTGATCTGACATTAATCAGAGAGCTCACCGAACTTGGTCCTTTTGAACAGTGACTCTGAGCACACACATGATCAGCAAAACCACAAACTTGTTTCATCCACAGGATGTAATAGCAAGACCCTAACAACGCTTCTCTTGACCTGAAGCTCGTTTACTGCAAACATGGAAAGTGCGAACATGTACAAAGACGTCAAATGCACAGACAACTGAGGGCCATCCTCCCAGCATTCCTTTCAGATCTTCACAGTTCATACAAGCAATTTCAATCTGTCTCTGGTTCCTAGCCTTGTTCTGCTACTTCTTCGAAGCTAAGCTTCCTGATGCCAATTCTAACTGCTGGACTGGCTACTGGCACAACGGAAAAAGTCTGTAACTAATCAAAACCTCCTAAAAAACAACCGATCCACAGCTTGATCTACACCTCTCTAAACGTCTATCACAATCTGCCTTCTTCTCTCCAAAAACTAAGCTTCCTTCCTTCATTCGCCTGCCCCTCAAAACCCTTCTCCTTGCCTCCGAATTGCCAGCTCCACCGTCGCCATACGCGTCCCACCGCCTCAAATCATGATTGCAACAACTCCCCAAACTATAATCCCGCGCCGTCTTCTACACGCGCGATGAGCCTCCTCGGCCCTCCAGAAGCAGCCACCATACATTCCAACAGTAAATGAGAGTAATGCGCAGCCAAACCAGTGATGGTTGCAAAAATCAGGATCAGAAACAATGGAGCTCCACTATGCGGTGACCTGCTGTTCAGTCACAAGGATGTTTAGATTTGAAAACGTTTTGTTAAATTGACATGCTATTTTGGGACATTTCAAAAACTTGGCTTAACAATAAGCATAATGACTTAAAAGCTCAAAAAAAAATTTAAATGATGGGTCAAATGTTCATTAATTGTGAATGTGATCAAGTTTGAAGGGGGCAATATATTCAATTGATGTGAAAAAAGAAAATTATTAAAATGGGAAAAAATGTTTACCCATTTTAATGAAAGAGTGGTTAGATGAGACAAAATAAGATGTCTAGCCACTAAGTCTTGTGTGGAGGTGATATCAAAAGATTTTGAACCCATTATAATGAATTGATTAAAATGAGTTGATTAAATTTAAAATATTTCATAAATATGACATTTATACAAATAATGTAAACTTGTCAACTTTCATAAAATGTTTTGATGGATATATCATTTTCAATGTTCATTTGAATATATTTTTAATTTTGATTGAAAAATGTTCACTAAAATATTATCAAAGATGTTGAAATTTAATGTTTTTATGTTTTCATACGTGATCTAATTAATACAAATGATTAATGTAAATTTATTATATTTTTATTAATTTTATTTAAATGATTATAAATTAGAAATACCCAAAAAAAAATAGTGATTAGAAAAATCTTGGTAAATCAGTTTTTTAAGTTATAACTATAATGAATTTTCATATTGATTTATTTGTAAATTTGATTTTGAATACAAACAAAAGCTACCAACATGTTAAATTTATTGTTACCACTTGTTGGAATTATGAACAGTATGAAAATTAATCAATATCAAAACCTATAAAAAAATCTATGGATGTAGAATGTGGTTTAATGGTTTGAAATGCACCCATTCATGTTATTCCTTTCATCTGAAACAAAATATTGAAATTAAAAACATCTAAAACAATTTGCAATCATGATGTATAGGTTGAAAACTATAATCATATTTTAATATTCATCTTTCAAACAAATAATGTAATATTTAATAGGGTCTATGGTAACCCTAAACTTAAAAATGAAATTGTTGAATGAAAAGATGAAACAAAAATGCACTTGAATGTGCACAAATCATGCACAATAAATAACAACATGTAAAAAAGAATCTAACAATTTTCAAAACCCTGGTGTGATACATAATATAATATGTTTAGAAACATGTGATTTATGAATAACATGCAATTGATTTAACCAAAATATTAAATCTTTGAATAATGTAAAATTTGAAATCAAAAGTTAGACTTTGAACATGTTTCAAAACTACATTAAAAAAATGGGAAAGTTTTATGATTTAAAATTTTAAAAAATCAGCATTTATGGTTTTTCAAGTTTTGCTCATTTCAGTTTGCACCCAATTTTCAAGTATTGATGATTTGCCCATAAACTAGATCATTTTTTAAAAATTTTCTTCTTCTGTTTTTGTCAGTTTCTTTGTTTTTTTTTCCTTCTTGTAAAGCTTGTATGCCCATTGCCAACAAATCATTCATCCTCATTTAATTCAATTAATAACAGCATCAAGAGAAAATTATAACCACATAATTCATAAAAAAACACATATTCTTAAAATTATTTAAATACTTTTGAACACTATAATAGAAATGCCTACTCAACACATGTTTATTGAATAATTAATTAATTTTGAAATTGGTGTGAAAAAATATATTCCTGAATATTCCAAAACATAAATGTATTTTCTTGCACAAAATTATTTTCTTAAGGCATAAGATTGCATGAAACAATGATTTGGTTTATTGGTATTAAAGAATTTTCTTAAGGTTCATTTGCAAAAGATTTTTTTGTATTTCATCTTGTTTTAAGTTGTTAATTTAAATAACAATGTAAACTTAATTAATATATTCCAAACAATATATAATTGGCTTTCTATGTTCAAATCACATCAATGACTTGGTTTGAAATTGCATCAAACACCATAAAATAAGCAAGATTTTAAAAATTATTTCCCTTATTTTTTGAAACATACTCACATTACTCAATCAAGGAAGAAAGAAATGCAAGTCAAAAATTTAGTCTCAATTCACCACTGACAACAAAAAAAAATAATGTATTTGATTTGAATGTTGAAAAATGAAGCTAATTTTTAAAAATAATTTGTGTTCAAATGCACAAAGAGTGCAAAGACCAAAAAATTGAAATCAAATGTGTTCAAAGCCCACAAAGCAAATAAGAAACAAAGAAATGAGGAATATCTAAAAGAAGAGCAAAGAAAACTCCAAAATAGTGGAAGGAATAAGACGAAGGAAGAGAATGAGGGGGAAGAGAACGAATGAGGTTTTTAGAAGACGTTTGCTTTTCGTTCACAGGGATGAAAATGGTGACGAAGCCGGAAACCCTAATTACCACGACGAGATGAAGAAGGAGAAGAAGAAGGTCCCTAGAGAGAAAGACGAGAAGAAAACCGTCCCTTCGATTCTTTCTTTCTCGCATTGCTGAATCCTTCGTAGGAAATTCTAGCACCGAGAATTCGAGATCCAGGTTTCGAAGATTTGAGAGGATTTGGATTTTTTGGTAAAAATAAAAAATTAGAGTCGTAGAAGTTGAGGGTTTTGGCTCGTGGATTGGAGAAAAAGGTTGAGCTTACCCTAATACTACCAGGCAGGGAAGTGGAGCAACATGGAGGTGGAGCAGAAACAAGCTGATCTTGTGCACCAATTTGTTCTTCTGGCAAGAGATGCACGAGGTCGGGCTGCTGCAGAGCTCATCACTCATGCTACTTCCAATCCTCAACTGTTCGCTTTCTCCGAGCTTCTTTCTTGCAACCATATAGCTGAGGTAGTTCCTTGCCTCTTTCGTCTCTCTCTCTCGTGAACAAACCCGGCTTATCTCACTTTTTTTGTTCCCGCATATTGTTGCCCTTCCTCTGCGGATCTATATCATCATCTTCTTTACCTGGGGCCTCAAGCTCGACCGTTGTGTAGGTATTCTGATTTTGTAATGCTGTGAAGTTTTAGGGTTTCTGCATCTCGGATGCTTTGGCTGCTACGTAGTGATGGTGAAGCTTTGACATCCTATTCTCTTCTGTGACAATTTTGATGATTCTGTTATCAAGCTTTTTTTTCCACCTCCGACCTAGAGGTTCTTCAGGACTTCCAGAGGCTCTGATGGTACGTTGTTCAAGGAATGAAAATTCATATCTGGGCTGAAATGTCCATTAATGCAGCAGCAATTGGAGTCAGTGGCTGGACATCAGAAACTTTAACTGTGGTGTTTGTGCAGCTGAAAGGAACAGAGCATTCAGGAGCTTTGGATCTTCTCCGTCTTTTTGCACATGGCATCTGGTCTGATTACAAGAGTAAGGAAGGATCTTCTCTGCCCTTTTTTTTGCATGGTGTTGGTTTCGATTACAAGATAGGGCCCACAAGAATGTGCAATATGTGCTTGACCTAACTTAGAACTTCAACTTTTTGTCTCTGTTGACAAAAAAAGATTTGGGATGGACATGGCTCAGGTGGTAGAGAAGTTCTTTGTCTGATAGAATCAATTCCCTGTCTATCAAGTTCGAGTCATTAAGGTGTTCTGGTGCTGCAGGTAATGCACAGATGTTACCAGCACTGGAGCCACAGCAAGAGCTCAAGCTCAAGCAGCTCACAGTCATGACACTTGCAGAAAGATCCAAGGTTGACATCTGTTATGATTCTCCTATGTTTGTGTCATCAATTATGTTGAATTAGGTTGAAACCCCAAGGTCCCAGAAGCAATCAGCAATAAAATACAGCTTCTATGCACTTGTACCTCAGAGCAATATCACATGGAGTTTCTTATGTGTGATGTGCACAGTATCGTATTGTACAGTAATAGGGAAGTACTTCTTTCTTTCAGCAAAACAAGCACTGTTCTCTATCTTGAATTGCATGTGACTACCCAAACAACCCTAAGTTTCCATGTTTACCTCAAATGTTCGCAATGAAGGTCCTCAAAGAAACCATGTTTATAACTGTGGACCCTGCACTCCTTGGATCTTAAGGAGGGTCAATTCCTGGATCTGTTGTGTTTCTGGAGGAAATTTGTTGCATAATTCTGCACCTTAAGGCTCAAATTCCTGAATATGATTCATTATTTCAACATTAGGATTGTCTGAGGCAATCTGGATTTTCACTGTGCATTAGTTATGTTTGTGTAGGTTTTGCCATATGACTTGTTGATGCAACAACTGAACATCTCAAATGTTCGAGAGCTGGAAGATCTTCTGATCAATGACTGCATGTACTCTGTAAGCTTCTTTTCCTTCTGTTGCTGTAGAATGTTTTCATGTACACATGCTGGTAGCTTATGTATGTTGTGCCACATGTGTTTGTCAGGCCTCAATGTGATGCCTGTTTCCAATTGTTTGGCCAAATACTTGAGTGTACACTGAGAAGCTTGCATGACTGACTTGAAAACTGGGGAGGTTTGGGGATGGGTAGGGCATTGTAAGGGGAAAGCTTGATCAGCGGCGACGTTGCTTTGAGGTGAGTCTGTTTCTGAATCCATCACTCGAGATGCAATTCTTCACAAATGTACAAATTTGGTCAAATTTACAGGAGATGGTAAAACACAAGTCTTAACAATTCTTTCTCAGATTTGGTGTTTGTATAAGAGTCAACTGTATTTTATCCTTTTATTCCAAGTTTTTTGTCCTTTTCATCCTCTGGAAGGTTAGGAAGAACATCTGACTCTCTGGGTGCAAACTTGCTCCACCTCATTGTCTATTTGCAATGGCAGTTTATCCAATAAGAAGATTGTATTGCATTGTGTGTGAAGGAACTGTGTTTGAAACCCAAATCATTGCAGGATTTGAGCATTTGCACTGTTGGAAGCAGGTCCATTTTGCAGCTGGCAGGGACTTGAGACCCGATCAGCTTGACAACATGATCCAGACCTTGGCCACATGGTGATGTTGCTTTTACCTTCTCCTTAATATCCTTGCATTTTTCACTTGAAGACCTGACCATGGTACTTGATGGCAACCAACCCTGTGTCATGAAATCTCAAGTAGGAGAAATGGCTCAGGCAATTTTCAGGGTCCAATGCATAACTTTTACTTACTAGGATTGACCTTCGATGACCGGCAGGTTGGGTAACTCTGACAATCTGTTGCTGACCATACAAGAGAAGATAAAATGGGCAGACAGCATGAGTGAGGTGGACCGACGACACAAGAAGGAAGTTGAAGATAAAGCAGAAGAAATGCGGAAAACCATTAAGGTAAGTGACATCCTGATTTCATTGAAATAAGTGTTTTGATGCAGTCTTTGTATCCTCTACAAAAGCCAAGGAGCATGCTATGACCTACATTGATGGAGTATTACTTTTGGACCCTAATTCTAAGACATTACAATTGGATAATCGTCTTTAGATCCCAATCTTTGCTTAATTGTCAGTTGAGACCCTAAACAGGTTTGAAGAAACCAATATTCAAACTGTATTGGTGTATTCAGTGTTTTACTAGATGACAATTAGCAGTGTAGCTCCAAGATGATTATTGGATATCCAACACCAGCTTTCACTTGTTGCAAACTAATTTCTGCTGTTGTAGAATCTGGTTGTGCTCTCATAAGATGTACTATGTGCCATGATGCAACTGCGCCCTCTTTCTTCCTATTGCCATGATGCCCACAAGGCTAGAGTGAGCAAGGTTGTATGAATAGAGAGGCATGCTCTTCAACTCGGAAGAACAGATAAATCAAGCCTTTTATTGGTAAGCACTTAGAGAAGATGAAAGAGTTTGTAGGTAGACCCAAAAGTGCTCACATTGGTGGCAGAAGTCGTTGTACGGCCCATTGGTGTAAGCAGGCGGAGCAGGAGTTACGTGGCCAGCAAGATGTTGTTTACTCCGAGACTGGTGCCCTAGTGATGGATTACATTGAGGAGGATCGAAGTCGCCCTAAGAGGTAGTTACTTACTCTCAGCACTTCACCTTTTGTCCCTCTCTATGACATCATACAGTCATAGGCTGGAGGATGATTGATCGATCTTCTTCTGAATTGCTCCGTTGACCAGAAACACTTGTTCTATGATCTAGAAACTATATTCTGGGTATGGTTCCTAAAATACAGAGTATTCTTGTTACTTCTGGAAAGCATTTTGGTAGCTGATGAAAACAGTGGGGAGTTAGGGCAGCTAGTCACTGCCATTTATGAGTCTGATACTTGTTAGTGAGACACACAAGGTTATGATGGCACTGACACAATGGTTGCCTTCAAAGTTTTTTATTGGAGTTTTTGTCTACAATCTCTGATGCCATCACTAAGTGGGGTGTGATGTTGCATGTGGGGCACACAGAAGGCGTTAGCGGTGCATTTATTATTATGATGTAGTAGGCAGAAGGGAAACCCTACATTTGGTGTGGGAAATTTGAGGTGTGGCTATTCTTGTGCACTACTGGTTTGGATCTCAAGTTTCATGTTCCATGATTTTTTGGACCATTCTTTTTACAATGGAGTCACCCCATCTCATGCACATTATATGTTTTGCATCAAATCTCATCTTGTTTTACGTGGAGTCAATTTATCTTTTCTGCTTTTAAGTCTGCTAAACAAGCTCAGTTCTTGGTGTTTCTGAAGGTGAATATGGTTGTGTTGAGCTGCTTCTACTAATGTGTATTAAGTTTGGACATTGAGTGGAAGATTACGTAATGATGTTCCACATGAGACCAAAAATGAAAAGGATTAGACCAGGTTCTTCAGGTGTTGGCTGGGTTTCGACACATGATGTTATTAGGATATATACAATCATGATCCTGTCTGGCAATAGCTCATGAAGTTTTACTACAGGGTGGATTCTTGGGCATAACTGAAATTGTGTACTTCAAATTGGATATCAGGCGGCAAGCTGTTTGTGGGCTGGTATTTGTCAACTCAGTGAAACAGTTGTCAACAGGTCAGCCTTGTCAGTGTAACTGAGTTCATGGTCTACTGCATGCCAGCTATGTGTAAGTTCCACCTTTTATGTCTTTTGTCTGTGCTCATGAAAAGCCTGTAGAATCTTGTTCCCCTGAGAATATCAGATTGCACAGGTACCACAGTTAAAGCTCTCAATGTGGCAATGACTAGCAACCAGGATTGCAGCAACAGCAAGAGCTTGAGATGATGGTCCCTGGCCCTCAGTGCTGATAATGAATGGTTGCACCTGTGCCTGTGCAACCTCACTCCCTTTCCCCTTGCAGTGACGGCTGGGATACCATATATGACCAACTTGGTATCCACCAGGATCAGCTCCCAAGAGCATGGTCCAATGAATGTGCCACTGGCTGTAGAACCACCAACACCACCACATTATTACAGAGGTACTGAGTTTGAACTCTGGGTCCCTTTGTCTCTGGTTCTGGTGGGAGGGTGACAAGAGGACCCAAAGGAAAAAGGCACTCTCACCTTAGAGGCTTGATGTAGTTGGGTAGTGGTTAGCTGAAGGATAAGGCACCAGCAAGAGAAACACAGTTCAGCCCGTAGTCTGTACCTATTGTCAGATTCCAAAAAGCTCATATTTCCTCCTAGAATAGTTATCTATTTTCAAAGATCTTTCAGGAGTAGTTGAAGTCATCAAGTTGTTGACTCTCTTGAAGATGTAATGCTGCGAAATCCTTTTGATTTCTCATCTTGGTGGACATATTCAACTGGCAGTTCTGAAAGCTAGAATAGGTGGTCTCCTGGCAGGTGGTCTGGTAGGATTTCTTGGAATTTAGCAATAGCTGAAGACACAAAAATGCTTGACATAATAGACGAAGCATTGTCAGCCAGAATTTGCTGGTAATTAACATGATTCACCAGAGATGAATAATTTCAACCTATATGAAAATTTATGGTTCCATTTGAAGAAGTCTAGAATTGGGGAGCAAATCTAATCTCCATTTTGCTCTCATGTGAGCATCAATGGCAGAGACTAATCCATGGCCTGATTGTTTCTGTCCTTTGACAAATAGATTTGCCGAATCAGCGGTTTTTTATTGGTGCAAAATTTCGCCAAAATAGGAAAAATAAAAATAAAAGTGAAAAGGGAATATGCTTGTTTTTTTGCTTTTTTGGTGAAAGATTTAGCCAAATTTCGAGAAATAAAACATAAAAACTTGTGTCACATTTGCACTCTTTTTAGTTTGGTAGCAGTTTTTGAACCAGTTTTATTATTTTTTAGACAGGTTCTAGAAACCTATTGTCATCTAATAAAATCCCTCTTGGGAGGCTAAATGGCACAACATCTGAAATTTGAAAAAGAAATTCACTCCTCTGAACAGATCATTTGTAGCATTCTTGTTGACATAGTCTGTTGTATGACTAGTTGTTTAATTCTGTTAAAATAAACAAACATGAATGCTGAAAATAGTAATCCCGCAAGCACTGACCATGAGCAAACTAATAAGGATTATACTACTCGTGCTCATTTGCGAGATGGCATGAAAACACAAAGTAAACTTAGGAACTGTGATTTTTGTCTGTTTTTATGTGAATTATAAAGTCATACCTTCCTTCCAATTACTGATGCATGGTGAAGTGTGCACTTACTACAGATGAAACTGTTGTAACAGCTAACCAAACATGTCTTTAGAAGGGTGCAAGTGTAAGCTAGAGGAGCCAGGTTCTCAGAAACCAGCTCTTGAACAAACTATCAATCCAGCTCCAGAGCAAGCTCCAAATAGACCATCTAAACACAGATCAATGCAAAGTTTCTGTGTCAAAAGTCTTCTCTATTGAAGCTTTCACCCGAGAAACAAAACACAAATGAGAGCTGGGGAGAGAGTGTACTGAAGCTGAGATTGCACAAGATTGTGATCAAACCTGAAAACGGAAGCAAACCGCTGAATACTAGTGTTGATATGCAGCTTGCAGGCGGAAAGAAATCTAAGCTGCTAGCAGCCTGCGCTGCTCTCACAGCTCACTGCATATTCAGCAATATTCTGTGTTACATAGCACAGCATTCATGGTAAGAGAAATCTGGTCAGTGCTGGAAGACACCAGTTGAGCTGGGAAAGACCGATCATAAGGACACAGACTGTAAGTAGTCTTCTGGGCCGATCTGTTGGGAAGAACTCTGTGTATCTGTAACAGTTCTTCATTATGAAGTACATGATAACTACTACAAAAGATTCCCATCCTACCTACAACACTTTTGTGACAGACCCACAGTGTCCAGCCTTGTACATGAGGATTGGTAATCAGAGATATTGAAGTTGCAGCAAAACAGCATAAGCGTTATGATGAAGTAATTGTACTGGGTGATTTTGCAATCAATAGGTAACTGCCATTATGATGGCAATTAAGCTTGAAAGAAGTCTGAATTCTGCCCCCCACACCTTGAGTCGATGATGTTGCAGGGTGCCAGGACTATTGTAACTGATCCTTTCTGTGAAGGGGAGGGAAAAAAACAATTCTTGGCCAGATCTTCATATATGTCCTTGCAGCTACACCTACCACCTTCACTAAAATGCATATAAAGACAGTTTATCTTGTGTCTAGAATTCGGAATTCCTTTTTCTCTTGACTGTGATATCTCTAGAACTCTTGCATGATCTTTGGTTTTGATTAACTGCTAGAGTTTGTGTCATTTTTTTCCAGTTCTTGCTTCCTGCTTGATTTTGCTTCCACTGCTAGCAGATTGTTGCTGCTTTGAGAATGACTTTGTAGAGTTTAGTATGCAAGTCTGGATCAGCAGCAGGCACTGTAAAGAGAATTGAGGCAAAGAGCAGCATTCTGGAACCTGTAGGAAGAACTCACACTACCATGTCTGTAATCTGCTGCAACAACAAAAAAAGTAGTTGTAGAAGACTAGGCCACATTCATGTTAGCGTTCTGAAGAACATGGATGAGCTTGTTCTTCACCTGGTAAAGCTTGTCGTCGCATTGCTGTTGCTTCTTCACCATGCAGCTCATCCAGTAGCTGCTGCTGCTCATGGCCATAAAACTGCCGTACCAGAATCTCAACCTGCACTTCCGGCAGGCACGAGATTTCTGGTATCAGCAGCCGCTTCTTCACCCGCAAGTCCTGCATCAGGATCGTCGTCCCCCGCAGCGCCCGTAAGTACGTGCTTGTATACGGTGATCACCGAGACTGGGAATAAACTAGGCGCCGGAACGGACGCGAAGGTGAGCGTCAAATTCTACAACAAGAGCGGAGACGCGGTGACGTTCCAGGATCTGGAGAACGGCGAAGACGACAACTTCGAGCGTGGCAGCACAGACACTTTCGAGGCCTTGGAGGGCCCGTGCGTATCTGGGATCTGCCGAATGTGGCTCACACACGACAACACCGGCATCTTTCCTGCATGGTATGTCCAGAGCGTCAAAGTGTCGCAAGGGAGAGAGATGAAAACATTCCGCGTCATGCAGTGGGTGAGCCGTCACAACTCCGACGACTTCGCGTCGTTGCTCATGTCAGAGTGCGACTATTTCTCTCCATAAAAACACCATTCGCATAGTAATCAGAAGCTCACGCACGCGCATCTCCCTCACGCTCGCTCTCTCTCTCTCTCTCTCACACACACACATCTCTTGCACACTTATTTAGGTGATGCCATCAGCCTTGGGCTTTTATCTTACACAAAACATCCCCAAAAATGTATTTAGGAAAACAAAACTCCATTACAAAACTTTTCATCCATCTTAAATATGTGACATGCAATAGAGTGTAGGCTTTGGGATAAATAGTTTTGAACATTCTCAAATATGGCTATAAAATGGTGCATTTTGACACATGACATTGTATGTCCCTGCCATTAGCCTAGGTTGAAATGGTGACACTCGCATGTACATCTGAAGATATTCTGCTCCCCTAATGGGTCTATGTAGAGTGCACCCAAGAGGCCCATGTGTTTTTCCTTTGGTGAGGATCAGGTGAGTAAGGGGTGTTGGAATTTTTGGGTTCCCAATGTGTCCTAATCAAGTTCCCAAACGATTCGCTAAGATGTTCCCAATATTACCATGCTTTTATCTCATATGTTTTGCCAAAGTTTATCCTCTATTCAACTATAGAAGTCGGGACGCACCCCCATGTGATTAATACAAAGATAAATAAATACATACAAACCCCCTTACAAAACTGAAACCACAAAATATATTGAGGGTCCATTACACAAGCCTAAGACTACAGTCTACAACATCATTATTTTTATTTTATTTCTGGGGCAAATTTTTTTCCAAAATGGCAAAAATTAGTGTGTTTTGGTCACCAAATTTCAAGAAAAATTCATCCTCCCAGTTATGCTCACTTATCTTTCAGATTTGGCATACCTTAAATTGAATGCTAAGTTTTTAAAAATCTTGACATGGCATTCTTTCATTCATGTACTTTTACACACATCACACTTATCCTTTTCTTGCAAAGGAGGGGGCCATGGCTTGAAATTTTCATTTAAGAAACCTTTTGCTTTTGAGAGTTTTTTCAATTATTGGATCCAACCAAAATCATCAAGGTCATGTGTGGAAGGAAGGTTGAAGGCATTTTATTTTGATTTTTCTCTATCTCCAATCTGCCTAATTTGGGGGCAATTTGCAAAAGAATGGGAATGAGAATATGATTACCTAGTATAGAGAAACCTTAGTTAATTTGGTGCAATACTCAGCCAATATTTTCTATGGCTTGTTCAATTCATGCACCATGCATGGTCCATCCATCTTACACTAGAAACAATTGAACAACCCATTCAAAGGATCCTTGTAGGTTTACAAGGAAACTAAAATGAGTGACATGAAACACCATTTCTCAACACCTCTCAAATTTTGTTTAAAACTTCAATTGAGAGAGTTACATTGTGTTACATACAAACACATAAGCCAAACAAACAAACAAACACCTCTCTTAATACACAGACATAAGTGAAACCCCCTTGTACAAATGTAGGGGGTTGTTGGCAGTGTAATTTTGCATATAGGACTGGTAGAATTTTCTTTCGTACATGGAGGGTGGGTTACCCTCAGTAAAGTTTGTGCCACAACAGAGCAAGCACCTTACATGCAGCAAATCATCTATTACCAAGCATTCAATAGTTGATTGTTGTGTTTGAAGATTAAGGTAAGGTTGGAGTGTGTTCTATGGCTGTTTTCTTTTTTCTCTCCAAATATTCTCACCCATTTTGGGAGGCTCTAACTTTTGCATTCCTTACCCAATTTGGAGTCTGTAAAGGGCTATTGGTGGCTAGACTTGTGCCCTAGCCAAAAGTTGCGGGATGGCAGCTCCATCAAATGCACGATTGCCAAACCCTAGCTCAGAGAGCTACTAAGTGTTCAGTGACCAGCCTATCTACCCTATGGCGTTTTGGAATTGCTTCAGGCGATGATGGTTAGTGAGCCTCTAGCATTTACCTAGTAGTCACCTGTGATCCTACCTATCTATCTACCTAAAGGACCTATCTTTTCACAGGATGGGTTAGCAAACCCAATGTCAGCTCAGTTGGGCCTGAATCTACTACACCTGAGTCATAATGGGCCTCCGATAGGTCGGGCACTGGTGACTGTTGGTTCAGTCTGGTCTATTCACTTACATTTGAATTTTGTTAAGTCTCACATCAAATTTTCAGGTTTCTAAACAGCAGAGATGGGTGAAGTTACTGGGAGACAAAATGTGTAAGAGGCCAATTTAGTCAGATGCACGAAGACCCGTTTGCATAACCAGCTTACACTCAAAGACTCTATGACTCTCATTGCTCATTAAGTGTTGTTGCCAAGGTTCCTCTGCAATCTCATAGATCTGTCTTTTTACTTCTGTTTTGAACTTGTAGAGATTTAGCTGTTGAGCATAACATAGTAAAATGGAAAATAGCAACAATCAATCCTACAGTTAAGCCTTGTTATCTGCTTGTAAACTGAAGTAGACCCACATGATCTTGGATTCTAGTAAGTACTATTGAGCTGCAATTCAACTCGTGTTGTGTGGTTACCCCCTATCAGTAAGGCATTGGGAGGAAAGTTGTGTAGAGTGTTTACCTGTCGATTCTCAACATATCCTTGGAGTTATGGGGAGAGACATGGGGACATTCAAGGACTCCCGCATAGCAAGATAGTCTGCTCTTATTATAGGAGGCTGGATTGTCTGGACTGCCTGAAACTTGAGGAGTGCAGTGGGTACAAGGTTGACCTGCTCCAAGGTCACTAGTCTTCCATCAGGGTTGGGACCTGATGGAACAACACCAGTTCTAGTGCTATTCCATCCAGTGCCAATCACTCTGGGAAGCAAGAGCTTAAATGGAGTTGTGCTGTCTCTCAATGCGGAAGCCACAAACTGCACCATTAACCATTAACTACCATGAGTAGTATGGCCAGAGTAAAAACATGATTGGAAATTCTTGATTTGATTTCACTTCCAAAGACAAAGGAGCACATGCAGTTTACCATCCAAGGGACATAACATTGGCCATTTGTGAATCATCACTTAGTGGAAGGGGTCAAGAGGTCATACCTGATAAAGTGAGGTTGTTGGCTCACTTGGAAGGAACAGACCTTGCAGAATGGTTCTATCTGGAAACAGGACACGAATGATGGCTGCCCAATATTGCTTTCTGCAATGTCTTTCTTTGTGTGAGTTTGGGTTCATCTCAACTCTCCACTGTCCCCGGCGATTTTGCTGCATCATATCTGCCCTGTCTAGCTCCTCTCCAGAGACTTCAAAGCAAGAGTCAGGAACTTGTACCTTTGCAGTCTTCACATTGTCCAAGGCATAAAAGAGACGGATCTGTTCTGGGTTCCGGGCGATTGTGAGGGGTTAGAGTAGTTTTGCCATTTTGACACACAAATTGGTGGCACAAGAAGGTTAGCATATGGAACTAGTCCCATCACCACTGGTTGGAAGGATAACCACACAACAACAGCTGAAATGTGAAGATCTCTCCACCCTCAGAATGACTGCATCCTTGTCAGAGGCAGACATTTCTCACCATATTTTATGCTGGATAGTTTGCCTTGCAGTGAAGGTAAGAGATTCCTTTCATAAGAAACTGAAAGCTTTGAGTTCACTCACAACTGGCTAGAGCAAGAGTAACTGTGCCCAATGGATAATAAATTAGATGCTTATACATGATCAAATGTCCGGATGATATATTCATGGTGGTGAGGTTATTCACCTGTCTATCAATGTGTTTGGGCCAAGACAATGATGTTGACAAGGGAATTCTAGGCGATTTTGGCTTGACAAGAATATTTGGTTCCAGAAGTGTGATAGTGTGCTTGATTATCTCAAGCTCTTCCTGTGATGGTTCATCCATCACACCCATGACTTCCACCCCCTGATCAAAGAGCTGGAACCCAACACTTCCCAAAAGCTTCATCCCATCCAATGCCATCCCCTGCATCTGCCTGTTTGTGTGCAATTTTGCCATCCACACAGTGCGGAATCTTTCAGCCTTTGGGGCATTCACAATGTTCTTCAGGAGGATCAAAAGATCTCGAGTTGCATCAAATGGAGCACCTGCCAAGAATATATTAACCGCTTCTGTTAACTTTAGCCTTGCTTCAATGACATGACCAGTGTCGTTGGAGGCTTCTTGAGCCAAAATACTGATCCCCAAAAGTTTTCTTCCTTCTGTTTTTCCCACAGTTGGAATTTTTTCTTGTTTTGTGGAGTCTTGGGGTTGTGGGACACATGAGTGTCGCATGGAGTTTGATACGCAAGCATCCATGTGTTCTGAAGCTTCAGCCATGGAACACCACCAGATATGACAAATTGGACACACAAATTTCTTCTCAGGCTTCTTCTCCTGATCAAAAGCAATGGCCAAGAGAGTCAGATACCAATGACAAATGCCTTCCAGTGATCTGATACTATATGTGTAGAATTCAAAGACAGACAAGAAGCTAGCCCAAAGGCAGGTAAAAAATTACCTGCAAATAGAAGACGGCAGTATCACAGGGTTCAACTGGACCTCATAGTACTTAAATTGTGGCTTCTCTTGCAGAGGGTTTCAAACCTAGGCATATTTTATTGCATATCAGGAGCCAAAAACCACAGACCACCAAGAGCAAAGTGTCTAATGTAAGCTTGTGGATCAAAAGTGGACTGTTTGGGAAATTCACTGGCTCTCTTCATTGAGGCTCTACATATGAACCTGTTTGGTAAAACTATTATGAGATAATCAATCAAACCATGTTTGCAACTGGGTGGGGTCTGTACCCTCAAACACAATGTCTCTTCCCAAGCAGGAAATAGTAGACAACACTTGCACATTTTTTTCACGGATAGACAAAGAATCTCGATCATGCTCACAGATGTCACTTCTGCAGAGATCAATCGCTAACTGACTCCAAGAAATTTGAGTTGTTTTGCAAGTCAAAAGCAGGTCTCCTAGATCAATTCTCTTGATTGGTAAATTGATTTTGGGGTGAGGAGTAAAACAGATTGGCAATGTCCAGTGTGGTTCAAGAGGAGAGAGGAAGAGATTCTTCAATACCACCTTGATTGATCTCACAGGGCCTGCATTTTCGAGTTTGGGGTTTGTAGCATTCGCACCTTTTGGATGATCGCTCATGGTTTGCATACCAACAAGCATAGGCAACCTAGCGTCGGCGCAAGTTGTCTCACATTTGAAGGAAGCTTCTGGATCTCTGAACGTGCAACGACGTTTAGGGAGCCCTAAAGACTCCAGGAGGAGTGGCTTGTTCAATGTTGTTGTTGTTGTTGTTGTTGTTGTTGCCGCCGTCTGAGGTCGCTGCTCCACCTGACCAAGATCTGCAATAATGGCCGGTTGTTCCACCCTGCGAGTTTGAAAAATGCTTGGATGTCTTTCTCTTCTTTCCCATTGCCATCTCCGTTCATTCTCCTCTGCATGCTGTTGTCGGTTCTCGTCAATTAGCGATTTCCAATCCTTCCGATTTAACACGAACTTGCTGTAACCTCCCACTGCTTTTGCAGCGGAAGCAATCGTGGGAACGAAAGCAGCGGAAGCAATCGTGGGAACGAAAGCAGCGGAAGATAAAGACGACGACGATGATGGTATTGATACTTTTCGAACTTCCCCTAGGCACAACATATCGCTACTACGTCTACCTCTATCACCTCCTCTTGGTGTAACATATGATGCTTCTTCACCCACAACACTCGGCGGAGAATCGTCGATCCGAAACTGAAATCTCTTTATTACCTTTGTTTCTTTACCTTTCTTCCTCGATGAGCTCGGCATATTGAATCAGTCTTCTGCGGTGGTAGTCGTGATATATGCATTACACACTTCCTTGAGTGCTTGTCATCATCAATGTTGCAACAATTATACTTTCTTTAGAAAGAGAAACTACGACTTCACCAATATTGGATTCTCAGACGCAACAACAACAAATTTCTATTCGTCTTGTTCTTGTTCAGGATGTTCAATTCTCTCTTGCTCTTACGACAAATTTCCAATTCGTTCGCCACAAAGCCAATCTTGACGCAACAGACTCTTCAATTCTCTTCAACAAATCTTTCAAGCTAGTCTTGTCAATAACAACAAAATGTACTATTCTCTCTTATTCTTCACAAAAAAAAAATTCAATCCATTTCGTCACTAAACCAATCTTGACACAAGCACGAGAAGAAGAAGAAAATGCTCAATTCTCTTTCGTTCTTCACCTAAAACATTTCAATTTCATTCCGTCATCGAACCAATCTTGAGACAACCAAAATAACAACAAAATTATGTTCTGTTCACTCTCTTATTCTTCACCAAATTTATTTTAGTCCATTCCTTAACACTAAACCAATCTTGACACAACCACAACAATGAGAAAATGTTCGCTTCTCTCTCATTCTTCTTCACCTTCAAAAATTCGATTTTGTTCCTTCACTAAACCAATCTTGACGCAACTACAACAACGAAAACAAGATCTTCAATTCTCTTGTATTCTTCACCAAAAACATTTGGATTTCATTCAATCACTTAAGCAATTAATCTTGACACAAGAAGAAGAAGAAGAAGAAAATGTTCAATTCTCTCTCAATCTTCTCCACCTTAAAAAATTCGATTTCATTCCTTCACTAAACCTGCAATGTTGACACAACAATAAGAGAAACAATATTGTTCAATTCTCTCTTCTTTCTTCATGATATTTTTCCAAATTCATGGCGCAATTCCTCCACTCTCCACAAAACGACTACAAAAACATCAAATTTGTCGAACGGACAAAGCAAAAGAAACACATTTAGCTCCTCGCACTTGGTGGTTTTAGACCCTTTCCATCATATGCGGTCCCGATGTCCTCTCCACTACTTCAATCCAACGGCACTAATTAAACAAGGAACAAGTAAACATTTATGATTTTAGACCCTTTCCATTATATACGGTCACGATTTTCTCTACCAACAATTCAATCCAATGGCACCGATTAAACAAGGAAGAAGTACATATTTAGCTCCAAGCTCTTGGTGGTTTTAGACATATCCTTCATATGCGGCCCGGGTGAATTAACACCTTTACCTTTTTGAGTGAGGCCTCTTATAGTGGCCAAGGGACTAAGCCCTAAAAAAATTAGATTTGAACTCAGAGACCCTGATTTAGTCTATTAAGCATGGGATATTCCTAATATTTAGAAATAATATGAATGGATTTTGGGATCTTTACCATGGTACCAACATGGGTGCCGTCATCATATAAGGTCACAATTTTCTCTACCTACAATTCAATCCAGCAGCACCGATTAGACAAGGAACAACTAAACATGTATCATTATGTATTGCTACAATAAGTGTTTGTAAAACTATCAAGTTATCAACCTTTGAATTATAAGTTATGGAGACTACAACAAAAGGTGTCCCTGTATGTCAAGTGATTTCATTGAATTATGAGTGAATTCAATAGTCTAGTGAACGAGGACTAATGAACTGCACCCACATTTTGTAACACTGCATAAATTTAAGTGCAGGGAAAATGGCAAACAGGTTTTTCCTGGGTATGACCTTCATAAGAGTTGCAGCTTGTTTCACTACTAAGCTTTCTCAGAAATGACTTGAAGAAATTTAACTGACCACGTTGGAAAAGCTTGCTGGTTCCAGAGGTCATGTGGACGTTGATTTGTTGCATCACAACAATTGATAGAAGGTGGCTGCAAGCATTTCAAATTTTGTCTGTTTGTGCCACTGTTTTGTGTCCCGACTCCATGCCTGATCCAAATGACATTTGCAGCTGCAACTTCTTTTTTAGCTGTGAGTCAAAGAACATGTTCAGGTTTATGTTGACAAGCAATGGGTGTATTTAGTTAATTCTAGACTTTTCGAAAGTCTGGAATTAACCAAATTGAGTGAGCAGCCAATTTAGCTATGTATGTGCATGACTCGTATCCTGCACTTTCCTCTTAAAACTTTGGTTGCTTGAACCTTTTATGCTCTTGTTGCCAGAGCATCTCAAGATTGCTCTGAAAAAGGGTGAATAAAGCCCTTGATCAGAACATGGGAAGGAGAGGAGCATTGGTTAGTATGAGCAGCAGCCATTGGTTTCCCTGCTGTCTGCACTTCCTTGCTTGAATCTGCTCCAGTCACAGTCACACTTTCAAGCTCTCATGGCCTTCGTAATCAAACTTTCTTTTGTTGCTCTGGTTGGGAAACACAAAGCAGAATAGATAGACTTGAATTCAAGATTTGTTCCTGTTTCAGTATGGCTTTAGCAACTCCTGTTTTGATGATTTTGAGCTTGAACCAGCAGATGGTATGGACTCTTTTCTTTTTCTTTGTTTACAAATTTGCTTCTTGCTAACAGGGATGAGAACTCAATATTTGCATTGGTACAGACTGAGCTGCAGAGGGTTATGTGAAAGGAGTAAAGCTGCAGCAGTCATGTGCCTCGCTTTTCATGATGAAGGCACTTTTTAAGAGCACTGAGATTATCAGGTACTGTTGGTACTACTCCTATCAAGTGTACATCATCATCTTCTTCTTCATCAGTAATTATACATAACACTATGTTCATGTTTACATCTAAGTCCTTCAATTTCCTCAAGCATAGGAACTTGATTACAACCGTGAAGTGTGTATGCCTTTGAAAGTTTTGAAGTGGGTTGGGCTCTCCCCTCCCTCTGGGGTTGCTTGGTAAGGTGATTGGGGTTTCTTGCACTGGGGTATTTCTTGTGTGTTCATAAGTGTACAAGGAATGTCAGTAGCTTGCACTTTCTGGTTTGGATCCACCCTTGTTCTGGTCTGTTAATTGCAATTCCACAAGGTACAGTGGCTTGCTTGAGCTGTTGCATTGAGAAAACAAGTTTGACAGATACTAGGGCTATTTGGCAACAGCAAAAAGTGTAGGTTGTATGTTTCGCAATGTGTATTGCAAGTGGGAGAAACTCATTACATCTAATCTGAATGTATTTTGCATACCAAAAGTTAGCCAGCTGTTACCCATCCCAATCTTCGGTTACAAGTTGTAGAAAGTCATTTCTGTGGGAACATGAGTAGAGCATTTTTACATGAATGACATATGCTGCACTTCCATCAGAAGTTGTATGTTTTGCATACTTGGAAGTGGAGTTCTTGTGGAATTATACAGCATATACCTATCATTGCAAACTTTCACAATCATCAGTATATTTCAAGGCACATTCCCTGCCCTTTGAAATTCACATCTTTCTGTATAGCAAATTCTACACATCGGGGTGTTCTGGGACCTTTTTAAAGTCTACTGACAATTGCCCTGTTGTGATCTACTATGGGAATATTTACACCTTCCTCTAAGACAATTATGTCAGTTTTCAACTAATGCAGGCAAACCATATCCTGCTGCAATATACCAGCCTCCAGGTCTTCACCATACAGGAAGGGCAAGAACTCTTACCCGCCCCTCAGAATTCAAACTGATTATGCAGATCCAAAGATGCTATAGAAAACAACTAATTTGTGATTCCTTGTACATTCCATGCAAGATCTTCACCTTCGCCAACACTACAGCTTCAGGCACAGTTACAGAATTCTGCTGACCAGCTTTTGGAATAACCTTTTATTCAAGGGTAACTATATATTCTGAGTGGGAGAGAGAGAGAGTAAGTGCGTTGAAATGTCAGATAAAGCTTTGATTAAGAAAGGTGAAAATTGGCACCCAGGTTACAGAGGAAGTTCTCAACATAGATACAACATATATACTGTAATTGGTAATCTCTAAAATTCGAATAGAGTAAAATCCTAAACCCTCTAAACTTCCTTTCTTGCTTGTGATTCTTTCAGTCTGTCTATCTTATCCCGTGGGAGGAGCTACTTATCGTTGCACTGGTTAGTGAGCTAAAGATCATTTGAAAACGCCTTCAAGAATGAACTACTACAACATTTGGGGGCTACACCATGCTCCACCCACGCCATGAGTCTCATGACTAACAAATGTGGTGTGTACAATATAACACTGAACTAGAATGAGTTGTTGGATCCAAGGGACAGAATCAGCACAGGGAAGATGTGTGCAAATTGAGAGAAGGGGGGGCGGGGGGGGGGAAATTGGTCCACTGGGGAAGCAATGAATTAGGTAGCCGCCAGAGGCAGGGCCAGAGAATGGATTAAACCCAACCACGTCGTCATAACTACATAATTCGTACAAAGCAAATGTGCTTTGACTCTGTATGTTCTTTGAGCAAAGGAGCTTGCTTAGAGAACAACTTTTTCTTTTCTTTGGAAGGGGGCCTGAGACAAGTCCATTTGTTCCAACATAAAGTTTAATTTGGCACAAATGTGCCACAATATCCCAAGCCCATAAGCAAGAAGGCAACTGCTTGGCAAAAGAGGTAGACAAAGAAGCGATTTTTCCCTTCATAGTAGAAGTCATACGCAGAACAGAAGAACAAGAATCCAGATGTCCAAAGCTCCAACATGTTTAACCTGTTCAGAAACAGAACTTGAGTTGTTAATGTCAAGATCAACTCCAATTGCTTCCAATTCATAAGTCCAGTTGGAAGCCCAAAAGGAAAGGACTCTCCTGAAGCTTGAAGAGAGCAAAACTGGAAGGCCATTCAAGCTAGCAATTCAGCAATCACTAAAAGTGGATGGGTAGGTCTCCCATGAGTTAGAAGGGAAACCACAGTTACTGAGGCAGCATCTAGAGAAAGGCTAAACTAGGGCATGCAGGGAGAAGACTAGATAACACAAACCTGTCACCCAGTTTCCAGCCTTTGATAAGCATGTTGCTCACAAGACGTTGCAATGATCTCTTCCCTGCCAATTTGGAGGACATCTTATACTTCATTATATTTCCAAGCTTCTCTGTCACGATCCATTCATTGACACGGCCAAGGTCAAAAAGCCCAATGAAAGTGGCTTTTGTTCGATGCAGTGACATGACATTCTCAAACAGCACCCAGAACACCAGCAGGTGCAAAGACCTGCACCAATATTTTGTTCACAACTCTTGGCAGTTAATAGAGCATGGCAGATGCTTATGAAATTCTTAATATTTTGTTTTGCAATGACTTGAAACTAGTCGTGACTAACACACATGGCCAATTGCAGAAGCCAAAATTTTTGGAGAGATAGAAGGATGCATATCCATACTTGGGAGTGCTGATGGCATTCAAGATGGTGATAATGGATGGGACGTAAACAGCTCCCCAGAAAGGCAGGTCGACTTCTGGCACCAAGACTGTAGCTGGGATGACGACACAATAGAACACAAATGTAACAATATGCGCAAGTACCTTGCGCACAAAGAAGAAGGCGTACAGCATATGTATTTTCTTCCACAACTTCACTTTCTGCAGCACCATTCCCAGTTTTTGACATCATTAAAAGCAGTAAGCCAGAATTAGTAAACCTTCATCACCATTTCAACTCGTGCACCATCTATAGACTAACAGTCACTAAAATAAATAATGCGAAAACCCAAATTATTATTGTTAAAACAAATGCTTGTGTACCTTGTTTTTCAGAATCTGGGGAAACACTTTGCGGAAGAGGCTTGCAGGGCCACACGACCAGCGATGCTGTTGAAAGCGGTAGGCTTTGAAAGTGCTTGGTAGCTCATTTTTGCACTGACCCATAAACCAGTCCACAACCAAATGATTCAGTTATGGTCAAGTTACTCAAATCCATTACTTAATTTAACCACACAATCTTAAAAGACATGGGAATTCAACAGTTGGTTAAATTAATTTTCTCCTAATTTTAAGTGCCCTAAACTTCCCATTCTCTTGGTTTTGTTGGCACCACCCATCAGGGAGAGCAAAACTCCATGCAGAGTTCATTCCAGTTCACATTTTCAGGAATATTCACTGGGTGTTAGTGTCAAGTGTAAGTTCATTCTTTGGGAACTTCATGGAACATTAAGGTCTTGGGTGGCAAATCATGTCATTTTCTTGACAACATTATCTGGCATAATCTTCTGGAGGTGATGATCGTAACACTTGTAATGGTGACCAAAATCTGTTCAACAAGGATCTCTTTTTTCTGTAGTCATTGAATCTGCTAACCCAAAACCTTAATGTCATGGAATGGTCTCATCCATGGCCATCATCTTGAGTGTTTCACCTAGCTCACCATAACAGGATCACCTGGCAACTTACTGAATAAGATGGGCAGGTGCCTGACCATTCCATAGAGACTATTTCCTACTTTAACAGTTGCTGGTTTGAACTTTGCCATAAGGGGCAGAGCCATTATCATGTGATGAGGCCACTCCTTGAAAGACAAAAATGACTTTTCCACATTAAAGGAGACAAAGAACTATTACCATGTGTTGATAATGTATCGACAATCTAGTAAGGTTGTATGTGACATATAACAAGTTGTTACCTCGAGGTCATGGAGATAAACAAATTTCCACCCATGCATACTTGCACGCACAGCCAAGTCCATATCTTCAACCGTAGTTCGTTCATTCCATCCTCCTGCCTCATTCATTGCTTGAATCCGCCACACTCCAGCAGTCCCTGCACATAGCAGCAGCCAGTTGAAACAATTTAACTCACAACGCTCATTTCATGTCATTACAAAAACCCCTTTCAATTGGATCACTGGGTACATTTTACAAAATTCACCTCACGACATAAATGCAAGAATGGTAAGGAAGTATGGTTATTCTCCGGGGCAAAAGCCCTGAGAAAAGAACCACCCCCCCCCACACCCCCACCCCCCCCCCCCCCCCCACCCCCTCACCCTCACCCTCCCCCTCCCCCTCCCCTCACCCTCACCCACCCTCACCCTCACCCTCACCCTCACACCCACCCCTCACCCTCAC
>Ga0116231_10001953_pt1 | contig 42986 bp, 28 predicted proteins | sample S1TSphgellanicum_2_FD_89695 | JGI IMG/M metagenome (GOLD analysis project Ga0116231, IMG submission 89695) | Host-associated microbial communities from peat moss isolated from Minnesota, USA - S1T2_Fd - Sphagnum magellanicum MG | ecosystem: Host-associated > Plants > Peat moss > Unclassified... | reverse complement strand
TATTTTTTGTGTGGTTGTCCAAAAAAAAAAGGGATATTAAATATATATATAGGGCTTATTGTTCCCCCCCCCCCCCAAAATAAAATGTTTGGAAGTGGGAAAAAAATAAAAAAAAAAAAAAAGAAAAAAAGAAAAAAAGCCCATGATTAAATTTTTATTTATTTATTTACTTATTTTTTGCCTCTCTTTTAACTTGTTCAAGGAGTTGGCAATTTTGGGTTGCTCAAATTCTTGAATTACATTCATGCTTTTACAGCTTTACTTGCCCATTACAATTAATTATCTTGAATTAAAGGGTCTATTTTGTTACCACCCCTACTACTAGTGGATTTAATTAATTAATTAATTAATTATATTTTTGTGTGGACAAACTTTCAATTGTGGTGCTACCTATTGTATTGTTCTTCTTGATCTAGATAAGGAGGAGGCCCTACACAATCCAAAGAAGAAGATTCATGGAAGGTAAAAGAATGTTGGAGGTGAAAAGACAACAACAAGAATTCACTTCATAAGTGGGGCCACCTTTTGTGCAAGTATATTCAAAAGATCAAACAACCTTTGAAGCAAAATCTCTCTATACTTTTCAATACTTTTCTTAGTTTTTTTGCTTTTGGACATGTTTCTCTTTCCTATATACTTCAAGAGTGCACAATTAATGCCAAAAGACCAAAAGTGTTAGTAGGGTAAACCCGGAGGAGGAGGAGGAAGATGTGGGGGCCACCCTAAGGTGGGCCTTGGGCTTTACCCAAGCATGAAATTCCCCCTTTTTTTTCCTCTTGGAAAGGGGCATTTTGAAAAAACATGGAATGTGTGCTTTGCCCACTACTACTAGGCTAAGAGGGTGGAGTAGACAAGAGGAATTAGCCAAAGTAGACAAATTCAAGAATCTTGCCATATTTTTGGGTACAACACCTATTGTCTAAATATAACACAATTTCAGAATTTTTTTTTCCCTCAAAAATCCTTTGCATGAGTCAGCAAGGGATTTCAACATTTGTTGCCAAAAGTGACAAAAATTCTCTCTATAAAAAGAAAGATTGTGTTGGGTAGGGTTATAAAATGTAATTATTATTGAAAGCAATCTTGGTGTTTTTAATTCACTTGCAATTTGATATAATTAGACTATTATTTATGTAATTAATTAATGATTAAGTTTGGTAATTGGATGTGATAATTTAATTATGATTTGATCATAGTTTTAATTAATGTGCATAATTTTCACATGAAAAATCATCTGGAAAGCTTTTGTTACATTAATGTGTATTGATTCATATAATTCATATGGAAAGTTTTTTCCACATTAATGTGCTTGTTGAATTACATGGGGAGTCATGTGATGTGAAGATTTAAAATTTTATTTTGTTTAATTTTTTTTGTTAATATATGTAAGTGAGTGTTTGTGACTTTTAGAAACATCTTCACTTTTTAAAAAAAAGAAATTATTATATGAATGCAAATTTATGTAAAATATAATTTTGAAAAAAATTGAAATTTTAATTTTGAAAAGTTTTGACATAATTTATGTGTTTGAAATCCATGATAAAAAAATGTTGTGACATATTAGTTATACATAGAAAATAAAGATGTGAAAAAATATTTGTGCAAACAAGGACATATTTTTTCATAACTATATAATAAACATACATAATTTTGATTGTAAACTTGCTTGTGATTTTCACACCCACTAATAAGCTTGAAAAGATAAGAATTATTTCCATAGATAGTTGTTAGATCTTATTCTCCCTTCTAATGTACTAATTCTCATTCAAAATGGGTCATTTCGCACACACTATTGCCAATTCAATCAATCTAATTAACTGGCCTTTGTTAACATTATGTACATGGTTTGGTCATTCCATGTTACGGCATTTAACATTAGCCTATTATGATTAAAAGATGATTATAGTTTTTTCTTTTGTAAGAAGAAAAAAAAGAAATCTACAAAGAAAACAAAGGAACCATTCTTGTGAAAATGGGTTTAGGAATTAGACTTATTTTTTTGAATTGAGCTTGAAAAATTTTGAATGCGAAAAAAAAAGGTTGTGTCAAAATTGAAATTGTAAGCTCTAAAAATTATGAAGAACCAAAAGCTCAACCTCACCCACACACTTGAATACTTAAAAAGAAAAGAAAAAAAGTAAATGTCATAAATCGAGACTAGAGGTTAGAGGTACTTTAAAAAAAAATTTAAAAAATTTAAAAAACCGACCAACAATGGTAATAATTTACACACAAAATATGCCATGATCATAATACACGAGCCTACTCTGATTGAAATGGGGGCTCTATTTCTTAGTGTGCATGGACAAGGCCCTTTTCCATTCAAGCTTTGCAACAACCTTGGCTCAAAATCTGTAAGTAATTAAATGTTAACAAGATTTCATATGCAAGGAAAGGAACTTTCTAGAGAACTTGAAAAAAAAAAAACACCCAATTGTTCTCTTGAAAAAAAATGTGAAAGATGATGACAAATGGCACCTTCTAATGACTCACAACTCAGAGCAGAGAGCTCTGCAGTTTTTTCAATGCTTGACCTATAGAGAGCTGTGAGAAGACTAGTAGTGAGTGTATGGAGAAGAGCTAGCTAGATGGAATCCGTTAGACAACGGCCTAATGGGAAGAGGATCTAAAGGGCCTTATGAGAAGCTAAGGGTAAGGGGTAGTAATCCACTTCTTTCTACTCCATTGAGGATAGATTCTACTATAGGTATGGATAGAATAAGCTTTGCCTACATTTTGGGCCCCCCTGAGGAGGTGGTGGGTATAGTAGGGAGCACAAGGAGGCTTAGAGCAGCAAGCAGCAAGTCTTAGAAAAACCCCCCCAAAAAACAATAAAAATGGCAAACCCTAAAAACAGATCAGCCAGCACAAAGTGTGGGGGGGGGGTGTTTGTTGAAGGGAAATGGCAGCTGTTTTGCTAGTTAGTGTTGCAGAAGGGAAAATGGCAGTAGTAGCAGCAGCAGCAGCTCCTCCTGCGGTGGGGACGGACGGATCAGCAGCAGTAGCAGACCATGGATGTTTGTTAGTGATTGTGTGGCTCTAGTGTGGCACAAGTACCATATATACATATATGAACACATTATAGCTGGAGAGTAAAATAAAATCTTCCCCCAAGTTCGTTGTTTCTGCAAGGGATTCCGACCGAATCGGCAAGTGGAAACTCTAGTTTTGATGATGATGATGATTCTAGGTTTCTTCTGCTCCTCCTTCCAACCCTAGATTTTGCCTCCAATTTGGCAACTGTGGTAGGGGGGAAAAAAAATAGCTGCAGAGCTGCTGCTCTTTCACACCTGTTGCAGGGCCAAGTCTGCATTCTCAACTATCCAAGCAAGCAAGCAAGCAAGCAAGCAAAGCATTTTTCAACTGGCACCCACTTCTATCTATGGTGTGTGTAGAATAGAACCTGTTTTTCTCTACCTGTTTTGGTTGAAGAAAAAATGTAAATCTAACGCACGATGCAGCAGCAGTAGCTCATGGTTTGTTATAGCTAGCTGGCCATTTCAAACTGTGTCTTGGGTCCCGATGGATTAGGCATCTTGGGTCCCTACCAGAGAGGAGAGAGAGTCAGAGTCAAAGCATTTTGTGAAGAAGAGATTGATTGAATGGAGCAACTCATGGACATGGGATTTTCTCGCGAGTTGGCGGCTCAGGTGTGTGTTCGGATATGAATCCTGAACTGGATATATATGCAAGCAAGCAAAAATTGGTTTAGAGTTGAGTGAGTGATTTTCTTCAGGTTGGATTGGGAAGGAATGTGTGGTACCGTGATTGATGGCATCATCATTGCTTCTTGCTTGCTTGCTTGCTGTGGGTGCAGGCACTGGCTGCAACTGGTGGTAAGTCTACCTTGACAGCAACTGAGTGGATTCTCAGTCACCGGAGAATGGAGTCAATAAATACAACAGTAGGCCCATCATCCCGACAGCAGCAACCGGTGGGTATTGTTTTACATCACATGGGTTCTGCAAGGTTTTGAGGTTTGCTGCTTGTAGGATTGATAATTCTGGGTGTGGAGTTTTTTGCAATACCTACATGTGCTCCTTAGTCTGCTGTTTTGCCCTCACTGCCCTAGTCACTGAGGGAGACTTTTGGAGCTTGTTGTCTGAGACCGATGTTGGGAAACTGCAATTGGGTCCTGGTTGCAGCAAGGGCAATGGCAACAGCAGCAACAACAGCAGCAACAGCAGCAAGGTCGTTTGGATCAATTTTTCCCCTCCTCAACTGCTGCTGGGAGAGGGGAGGTGACAACAGAGCCAGGAGGCACCGGTCAAGTAGAAGGTGGAGGCAATGCTGATTGGCGAAACAGGCAGTTTGTATATGGGTCTCCAGCTGAAGTGAAGATGGAAAATGAGGCAACAAAAAGGGGAGGACCCTGTTCAACACCAGGAAAAGTGCAAGAGGAGGATGTGGGTGCTTCCAGGTACAGGGGAGCAGGAAATCAAGGAGTTCCTAACCAAGTAGGTGACCCACTGTCGCTGTTGTTTTATTTCTCTCTGCTCTTCCTCTTTCCTTGTATCATTCCTTTTTGGGGTTTCCCTTCTTTATTTCCTTCCCCTTTCTGATTACTTTCCTCTGTAATCTCCAGATCTCTTTTATGTCATAGCTGAGTCTTCCTGTTACGGCTGGTCTTTTGACAGAAACTCAGTACATTCTTTGATGTCTTCTGACATTGGAACCTACCCACTGCTGGAAGCTGATGAAGTTATTAGTGGGTTAGCAGTCACTACCATACATGCTGCTGTTGAAAGTTGCTGAACATGTGTGTGAGACTGTTGCTATTGTCCACACAGTTCCTCTGTTCATCTTTTTTAGAAATTTTGGGTCTCCTATTAAATTTTTTTTTCCCCCTGTGTTGTTCAGGTATTGTTGGATCTGAAATCTCTCTAATTATGGCTCATCATCTCTCAAATTCTGTTCAATGAAATCATAATGTATTGACATGTTCTGATTTTACTTATGAGGACTTTCTCTTGTTGTCATCTTTGTATCATGTTTGTCATGTCCTTGTACTGATGAGGAAGTAGCTTTCAATGCTCAAAACTCATGAAGTGATGCATCTTCTATTGTGGTGGCAGTCATTGAAGGAGTTCCATGGAAGACCCTTCATGCCACAATTGGGAGGAAAGGTCAGGCCCTTAGATACCACCAATGAAGCAGTTCCTTCCTCGACCACCATGGGTATGAAGCATCCACATCATGGAGCACAGGAGTCAAATCTGACCAAAAGACTCCGACAAGGCGAGCCGCTTGAGAGACAACAAGAGATGCCAGCACCTGTAGTCCCACATTCGCAGTCACCTCTTCCTCTCGCAGTTGCACCTTCAGGAACTCCAGGAACCTCAGGAGCAGCAGCACCAGGGATGAAAACTCCCTTGTGGAGTGGAAAGAACCAAGTGCCTCTAGCTGAGCGGATGAGACCGATGTCAGTTGACGATATAGTTGGGCAAGATCATCTATTGGGTCCCAGATGCATTCTTCGCAGCTTGCTTGACAACAATTCACTCTCATCCATCATATTGTGGGGCCCACCAGGAACAGGGAAAACCTCACTCGTGCGATCCATTGCCCGCTCTGTTTCGTTTCGGTTTGTTTCTCTGTCTGCTGTATCCAGTGGTGTGAAGGAGGTGAGGGAGATTCTGGAGGAGTCGAAGCGCTTGCAAAAGTTTGGGCAGCGAACTTTACTTTTCCTTGATGAGATTCACAGGTGAGTTTGAAGATGGTTTCTAACAGCTCTAACTCATTTGCTCAAGAGTTTTGTGTCTGATCTTGTTGGAAGGTCATGGCATCAATGTTTTGCAGGTTCAATAAGTCACAACAGGATACTTTTCTTCCGTACGTGGAAGCTGGTCATATTGTGTTGATTGGTGCGACAACAGAAAACCCATCTTTTGAAATCAATGCTGCTCTGCTATCACGCTGCCGAGTATTAATGCTCAACAAATTGCAGCCAGATCACATACGGAAACTGCTGGAGCGGGCAATTCTAGACAGAGAGAAGGGGGTGTTATTGTCCATTAAGGGAGGTTCACGTGGGGATTCTGTGAGGATTGAGGAAGATGCACTACAGTTTCTGTCACATGCAGCTGATGGAGATGCTCGGGTGGCATTAAACTCATTGGAAATAGCAGGAATGGCTGCTTTTGCTGCATGGGAGAGCAACCTGCAAAGACCACAGATGGATGAGTGGTGTTCAAGTACTCAATGTGAAGCTGTACAGAAGACAGACATGGAGAGAGAAGGTTTACCAGAGGTTTCAGGTCTGAAGCGAGAAGGCTCATCTTCAGCATTGGTAGGTATGGTGACAAATACCTGGGTAGAAAGGAGTGGGAGTGGGTTTGGCATAAAACGTCTTGAAGTTCTCAAGGAGTCCTTGAGAAAGGACAACTTGCAAAACTCACCTGATGACTATACCCGACCCTTCAAGAGGTTCAAGGGAGGGAAGGAGGTCACGGCTCAAATTGTGGTCAAAGATCGGGAGTCTACATCTTCAAGTGGTGGCAGTGGTGGTGAAACTGAGAAGGACACAGTGGGTGCTCCGACAACCACCTTGCGTGAAATAGGGGGAGGAGTAGCTCGAGAGCTTCGAGAGTTGAGAGACAAAGATGGGAATGGTATGATAGGATCAGAGAATAAAGGAGCTCTGGGTGCTGTAGGAACTGAGGCACATGGAAGTAATGGGTCCAGTTCTGGTGCAGGGAACAAGGAGAAGAAAGTGATTGTGGTTACTCTGCAACTAGTAAGTGCATAAACCCAAAACCTGAATGTATGTATGTATGTATGTATGTATATGTTTTTGGTGATTCTGGTAGGCTAGATTACTGTGTGTCCTTGAGTGCTTGATGTTGAACCCAATGTTTGATGTTTGCAGGTGAAAGATGCATTGCAACGATCACATGTTCTTTATGACAAAACAGGTGATGAACACTACAACATCATCAGTGCCCTGCACAAATCAATGCGAGGTGGAGATGCTGATGCAGCCATTTATTGGCTGGCTCGCATGTTAGAAGGTGGAGAAGGACCTCTCTATGTGGCCCGCAGACTAGTGCGGTTTGCGAGTGAAGATATTGGGTTGGCAGATCCCCAAGCACTTGTGCTAGCTGTTGCTTGCTACCAAGCTTGCCATTTTCTAGGCATGCCAGAGTGCAATGTGAATCTAGCGCAGTGTGTGGTGTACCTTTCTCTTGCACAGAAGTCTGTCATTGTTTACAATGCAATTGTAGCTGCCCAACGCTTGGTACGAGAGAGTGAGCAAAATGAGCCTGTACCGTTACATCTTCGGAATGCTCCTACACAACTGATGAAGGACCTGGGATACTCGAAAGGTTACATCTATCCACCAAATCATGTTGGCCCTGTTGAACAAGAATACCTACCCCCATCTCTCCGAGGCCATAAGTTCTTACAGTGGGACAAAGAAGGTGCTGATCATTGAGAAGTCATGTCAATGCTGTAAATATCAAATCTGGGCCTTGCCTCATGAATCTCTTTTTGCTAATAGGATGTGTTTCCAGGAAATGCAGCTTCTGCTGCATGTGGAGACATGAAGTTTCCCTGGACTTACCATCCTCATGGTTATCACCCAATGCCAATTGGGTGGTGGTTTTCTCATTGGCTTCTGTGAGTTGGGGGGAGAAGAGGATGTGCAGGAGAGGGGGAAGTGAATCCAGCTTCTTCCTTCGTTCTTTCTGCAATTGATGGTTTAAGACACTCACATTTCTGTGCAGAAGTCGGAATATTTCTGTGACAGGGTTGATCAAAATGCTTGTAAGTTTTGGACGGCATAAAGAAAGACTTCAATAGCTTGATTTGCTTCTGGGAGTGGGCTATTGAAGCTAATTTGCCTGCTTGGATGGTGGGGTGTTGCACTTGAGGATTACAATTTTGGTGGTTAATGGTTGGTATTGTACAGAATCAGATTTTAATGTTTTCAGGTTTAGCTGCTGTGATGAAGAGCCAGTTTTCTGAAGAAAGACTTTTGTTGGACTTGAAAGAAGGGTTTTAAGTCTTGGACTGACCACATCAGAGTCTAGTGAATCTCTTGTTCTCTTGGTCTTTCTGGTTCCTTTGGCCTGATCTTCTCAGACAAAAGTCTCAGTTCAAAATGACAAATATAGTGTCTTTGTAGTGACATTCATATGGACTCTAACTGCACACGGCACCTCTTTGTCAACCCTTGTCAACCTTTCTAAGCACCTTTCCATTGTTAAGTCATTGATCTTCCTTGCTGTATGCAATGTGTCTGCAATACAGTTCAGAGTTCAGCATCCCAAACTTCCAATGTGCATAGGTACTGGATACTTCAGAACATGTCAAGTCACACATCCAAAGTTATCCGGTAAGACTTCACCCACCCACCCACTTGGATCAATACAGTTTTGCAATTTAGCATCAGTCAGGAATATCCACAATCACTCTTCCATGCTGCAATGCTGGTTACCACTTCCAATCTTGTCACAGATCAACTGGACCTGATCCCTGCACAAGTTTCCTTAATACATTGTAAAAGGCAACAAGCTACTGACAGCAAGAATCTAAAGCTGTAGAGATTTGCCGCCAAGTAAATGGGACATACCGTGATACAAGTACATCTCCTACCCTTTCTGACACATTAACACCACAGATATTATCCTGCAGCAGATATGTTGGACAGATCCTTCTCATCAGTTTCAAACTGAAAATCCAGACACTGAATCTCCACAAAAGCAGTGAGATTAACTGTGCATCATGAGCCAGCAGAAAAGGAACAGCAAAGACAATTGTAAAACATCCAGAATTGCTCATGTGAGAATGGTTGCAGAAAAGGAACAGCAAAGACAATTTGTAAAACAATCCAGAATTGCTCATGTGGAGAATGCAACCAGAAGAATACAATACTTAATGCAGAAACAATGGAAAGAGTGCCTAGGAAAGTTGGGGCCGAGAATAAATATCAGGGGCATACCTGCCTGATGCATGTGAGGAGGTTTAAGCTCTTTTCAATAGCATACAAGTAAACCTCACTTATTGATACACTAACTGAGCATCTATACTTGTTCTCAGGGCTTGTGAGGGGATGCTCTACTACTTAAATATTAATATCACAGAGGTACATTTAACTACCTTTGTGATTTTAAAAGAGAAAACACAAACATCAAATCATGCAGGATTTGTGAGAGCAGTAAGACAAGAGCAATCAATCCAAGATACACAACCACAAATCGGAAAACATTGTGCATGGGCTCTGCATATCCCTATTTGATAATACATACCTCCAAAACTTCTGTGAGAAGTCCCTATTCTTGCCCGCAGATGCCACCCCCCCCCCCTCACATCCAACTCCATCAGACATTCACTCCAGTTGAAGTTTCACAAAGAGATCTAGGCTACAATCCTCAAAAGTCCTACAAGAAACCAGTCTGGAATCATATACCACAAGTTTGTCATGGCAAGTGAAGAGTGCAATCCCTAAACATATTTAAGATGTGAGGAGTGACGCAGCTAATGATCCTCATATCGCTGGTCATATAGCAGTCCAAGTTCCACAAATTCCAGATCCCTTATCATTGTGATCTGAGAACATCAGCTGCAGCCTCACATCTGAAAAATATTTAAAGATCCTCATGTCACTGAGTTACATCAGCTACAACAGGTAGATCCCACAACACAGTTACATGATCATCATCATCATGGTCATCAGATCACTTCTGATCATCAACCTCAGGATTATTCAGCACAGATGGTGAGTAGTGCATTTGATTCCTTTGAAACTGCATATCAGAACAGATGAAGCAATGCTGATATCTGGCTCAATGCATGTTGCATTTGCCTACCCTAGCATTGAGACAAGACATTCTAACACAGGTAAAAATGGCACTTAAAGAAACATGCTTTGCATCTGCTGTTGGGGGTTCTAACTGACTTGTCCACTTTAATCTTTCTCAACCTATGTTGCTCTGGGTCCCTTCACAGTAGTTACGCCAGGCTTGGCTTCATAGTAGCCCTCATAAATGGCTGCAGGCAAGCTCTGGGGTGGAACAATTGGGGCACTGCAATATGGACACAACAGGGAGGAAATATGTGTTTTAGACCCAATACATAATTTTGCAATTTCTGTCAATACAGTACTTTGGTACAGGTTGAAGAGCAAAGGACTTAATTGCAATGAGGCTCTGCAGGATAGAGGACCTTGTGACCTTAACACCATTCTTAAACAGCAAGGCATTGAGTTCCAAGCCAATGTAATCATCACAGCTGGACCATTCTTCTTATCCTTCATGGCTGTTAGGAGCTTATCAGAAGGCCATCAATCTCTCGAAGGTAGTATAATAGGTCTTGGGCATGAGCTCCAGGTATGCCAGAATCAGCGAGCCTAACAAATTGCAAAACACAGATGCTCCAATATCTTTTAACACCAAGCTTTACACAAGCTGAAATAGATATGCTTTGAACAATTTGCATGGCCCACCATCCAAGGAATTGTTTTATTTTGCCTTAGACTGTTTCTGACATGTGAATGACAACATGAAGCATGCCCAAGAGGCAATGAAATAACAAAGCAAAAGGCTCACTCTAGCACCAGTGGCAACAATTAGTAACAGTTTCATATTTGTATGTGGCTCCTGCAGATATGGTCAGGCTCTTGGCTCCTACATCCAGTTTTTTTTCCTTCCGTGCTCAGGTACACAGATGATCAATGCCTGTGTGAAGATCCATCATGATGCAATAACCCTGATTTATATCAATCCACTGAGAAACCTTGGTTTGTTGATACTTGCAGTGTCAGCCAAAACTCCAAGTTTACACACAGCAAAACCCACCACCACCCATGATTGTCAATATCACAGAGTGATATGTGTGATTACCCAAAAGCTTTTGCTTCCTACCAGACTGAATGACCCATCAGAGAATCAGATTAAGTGGAATCCAAGTGTTTCTCCATGTTCAAACATCATTGATCAAGGAGTTAGGGAATTTCATGAAGTAGTGCAAAACTCTGATTCAAGCAGTTGTAACAATCAGTTCTTGAACCCTAACCTTGGTGTACATAAATCCTGGTGTAGTTTAGTAATGTGTCATTGATACCATGGAAGCTTAAACCAAAGCTCTCACAAATCAAAATGGATCCAATTTGTGTGCAAAGTAGGTTGTTGAACTTACTTTGAGGAAATAGATTTAAGCCTTGCTTAGGGTTGGCCATTCATCAAGTGCAGCCCACACAATGACCATTTGAAACAGCATAGAAAAGAAACTCCAAAACAAATTCCTGCATCAATTTGAGTGTTTTTTTTTTTCGTTTGAATGTATACAATCTTCATAAAATCTTCATTGTTGTATTAAACCTGGGTCTTCTTTCTCTCATCAGGTCTGGTTTCAACTGGTGTAATTGGGTGGTTATTAGAAACAGGAACATACCCAACACCTTTTGTAGAATCGTCAGTAAAAACAATGCACATCAATGCTCAATGATCTGATCATATTACATAAGAAGAATGGAATATATATATACACAAACAAAAGTTTTGTTACTAATAATTGATCTATTTAATCATCCTCCTCCTAATTAATGTGGCGCTATAACTTCTTCTTGCCCAAAGATTTAGTGAAAATGTCAACTAGTTGGTCATTAGTGGGCATGTGAATAAGTTCAACTTCCTTTGATATCATCTTTTCACAAACAAAGTTTTAGTGACATTTGGATGTGCTTTGTCCTTGTATGGAATATGGGATTATTTGCAATCTTCATGCTACGCATATTGTAACAAGATATTGAGGTTGGAATTTGTTGCAAAAAATTCCAAGTTCTCCCACCAAGCTTCTCAATCATATAGCCTCTTTGTTTCCTTCCATCAAGGCTTTGTATTCCATTTCAATAGAGGACCAACATTATTGTGGATTGTCGTTTGTTGCTCCATGACATAGATAGGTGTTGAGCCCGGTTTGAACAAGTAGTAATTTAATGGACCGTCTTGATTCTTGATCACCAAATTAGTTTGCATGTACAAGTCCTTGTAATGCATTGTTCTTCTAGGACTAGTATAATATGATATAATTAGTTGTCCCTCTAAGATATCTGAATATGTATTTTATTGTTTCCAGATGCAATAGTTATCATTCAAACATGTAACAATTTTACTATCCATGTTTCAAATGAAATATTGGGTCTAGTATTTGTCAAATAGATGAACTTTCCAACCATTTGTTCATACAATGTTGGGTCTACTCTATTCTCACTCACGCCACTTGAGCTTTTAGTACCTCAATGATCGGTGTTCTAGTTGTGTTGCATGTATCTAGTTTGAACAATTTCAACATGTCCTTTGTGTATGCTATTTGTGACATTGAAATGCCCATTATTGAAAATGAACATTCTATACCTAGGTTTCTCTCCCCTATTTGTTTATCTAGGTTTGAGACTTCAAATTATTTTCTAAATGTAATTACTTTAACCTTTCCATTTTCTTGACATGGTGTCTTGTGATTAATAGATCATCAAACATACAATATGAGGATTACCATCCACTCTCCTTTATTGAAGTAATACACATTTATATCTACATTGCTTTCTTCAACCCTTCTTCTTTAAAGAAAGCATTGACCTTTGAATACCAAGCTCTTCAAACTTGATTTAAATTGTAGTGAGTCTTGTTGAGTTTACAAGCAAATCTTTCTTTTCTTCTTAGCTATATCATAAAAGCTTCATTCAACTTATCAATCAACTCCCTCTTGTTGCTAAAATCCATGGCCATTAGTTGCAAACCTTTATACTTCTATGAATTTCCATTAATTTAATTTTTAATCTTGTAAACCCACTTGGAAGTAATTGATTTTTTTCCTATTGGTAACTATATTAACTCCCAAGTCTCGTTTTATCCTAATTGATTGGATCTTAAATTCCTATTGGGCACGACCTTTTACTAGTTTAAAAAAATCAATACATTCATAAGGTGTTTGATCAATTGATGCAATTACAAAATAATCATAACATGTTGTGAACTTAGTTTCTCTAGTAAATTTTATAATCTCAAGTATTGGGTTTACTCATGGGTGTATAGATACATTATCATCATCTTGGTTAGTACCCAATGATTTTTATTAATGTTCAACATTTCTTACCCATTGGGAGTGTTATGAACAAAAATTGGTGTTGCCTACGTTTCTTTCAAATGAAAGATTTATGTCATTATCATTAAAACTTTCTTGTTTGGACATTTCAAAAATTTCCATTGTCAATTTTGTCCCCAATGTTTCTTCCCATCACATGACATGTCATTCCTCCAATTATCAAGTTGGTTATCCTAGTTTGAATCATTTTTACCTATGTTTTCTTCAAGCATGGTATTAAAACTAATTTTTTCTTCCTTGAACCATGTATCTCTATTTAATTGGACCTTAGTTGTACCTTAATTGTCATTGGTGAACATAATATGGTAATTTAAATATGAAATATACAAATTTATGGTCTACCCAATAGGCTTGTGTTACTCTCAAATGACATTGTTGTGTTGGTGCATTAATCCAAATATGGTTTGCTTGTGTATTATTAATGGTCGTGCTTTCAAAATAAGTGAGTTTCAATTTGTATTTGTACACAAGGTTTTAAAACATTGTTGATTGAAATGTATGTTTTGGTTTGTCCATCATGTAACCAACCAAAGCACATTTAATGGACTTTGCCTTGAAATTTTCTATGTTCTCCTATGATACATGCATGCACATGAATTTCACAACCAAAATGCAAAGCTACAAAAATGGACATCTTAGGGAAATATAATCCCTCTTGGGTGCAAATGCACTTAGTGTTTTTGTGATGAAATTTTTCCATTCGATGCATTTTTTCCAAACTAATAATATTTTGTCAAATATTCCTTTTCAAAAAAATTACCAAAAAATCATAAAACTTTGTAAAATTTAGTCATGTTTCTACACATGGACTCAAACAAGTAGCTAGGATATAAAAGGATTTTAATAAATTTCTAATTGCACACTTGGTCTATAGCCAAACAAGGCTAAATTTCCTTGTAGATGAATGTCAATATGGAAACACCACAAAATTGAGAAAAACCATTGAACACACTAAAGAAACCAAGGGGCCAAGGTCCCTTTCTAAAGACTACATTTGACACATGGCATTCATTTGTTGGTTACTTTCTTTAAATTTTGCATTTTTTGTGCCAAATTTACAATTCAATGTGTTTTAACTATAAATGTTTTTTTAATTACAAATTGGTCTTATATCATTTATATTATCCATCCATGCTTTGAACCAAATAAAAATGAATATATATATTTTGTTAAAGACACATTTTCAAAATTCATAAGTTTCAAAGTCAATTTAAGCACACTTGAACCAAATGTGTTAAAAATTTCAACAATTTCAATTACTTTTTTTCAATCATCAATATTAAGATACTTTCCAATTTTGAAAAGGAATAGTGCAAATTTGATAATGAAAATGAATGTTTGAAAAATAACAATAATGAAAATTGTCCAGACATGTTGAACAATGCAAAATGACACTTGAAACATCATAAATTTGCATTAATATTTGAAAATGAAAACTTTGCAAGGAATGGATAATATTCCAATTTTTTTTTGATAATCCAATTTATTATGCTCCCCTTGTGATTTTTCACAAATAAAAAATTATAATTTTAAACATTGTCCAGACACCCTATGCCATGTGGCTCCTTTATACTATATTTGCTCCCCCTTGGCATCCTTAGCAATGGTCGTTTTGTTACACCTTTTTTCTACTTATAATAGTATATATGTATGGACAATGGTTTAATATCACCTTTTCCTAGCATGCCTAGTGTCCTTGTCAACACCTCCAATGTCCTTTGTCTCTCAAAAAAATAATCCATTTTTTCAATGTCCCTTAACATTCTCCCTCATATTAACCCCATCATTTTTTATGCTTGAATATAATTTTAAAATAAATCTCAACATCCCTCAATAAATTTTTCAATGCTTTTAATGTCTTTTGGCATCTTCTTTAACGCCACCATCATTCCTCAACATTTTTCAAAATTGGATGAGATGTTCCTTAAACCTAAATTTGACCAAGGACACCAAAATTTGGACATTTTGGAGGTTGATGTCCCATCTTGGGAAGTTTCCCTAAAAGGGACCTTGGTAATGCCTTGCAAGGATGCTAAAGTGGCATGATTTAGTTTTTGCCAATAAAAACCTACAAAGGGGTCATCCCTTGATTCATTGAAATCAAAAGTTGGTTCACAAGGTAGTTGTTAGTGTTCATTGTTTTAGTCCACAAATATTTTAATGCACCATTCTCAAACAACATGCTCCTAGCCTTCTCCACGATCTAATTATTCCTCCTCTTTGAAAGTCCATTTTGCTAAAGTGTCCTAACTTAAACGAATTGACATTTTATCTTATGATCATGATAATACATCTCAAATGTTTCTGATGTGTATGCGCCACCCTTTATCAAAACAAAACATTTTGACTTGTTTATCAAATTCTACCTTTATTTTTTATTTGAACATTTTAAACATGTTGAATGTTTTAGACTTTGCCCTCATGAAATAGAGTCATGTTCATCTATTGTGATAATTAGTAAAAATGATGAAAAATGAAAGCTCAACAATTATTAATTAGTGTTCTTTTATAAGTTAAATGAAAAGTACCACAAAATGGATTATAAAGTTAACCATGTAATTCAATTAAGTTAGAAGATTAAATTAATACAATTTTTTCTTATGAATAATATATTGAAAACTATTAAATAGGTAGTTGAGCAGTTTATTATGAAATGCAAGGAGGTTGAAACTATTTTTTTATAATGCAAACTCTTATAAAAGTACATGTGCAAGTAGATTAAAATAAAGTCTAAATCAAAAGTTTGAAGAATGTAGGCCTTAAGTTTATGACAAATTTTGTGAAAATATGTAGAATGAATGTTTCACTCTAATATTGGAATTGACGTAGATTTTAACACATTCACATGATTTTATTTTATTTTTTAAAACATTTTTATGATGCAATTGCTTTGTAATTTTAAGTTTACATTCTTACATGAGGTAGGTGAAAGTATATGATTGGGTGGTACCACAAGGAACATTACACTTTCATTTTACTAGACCCATCAAACTTATTAAAAAAATGGAAAACACTTTTAGAAAGGCTTTCATTATAAGTTTTTTGGTTGTATAGGCTGTATAAAATTAAAACTTCAATGAAATAATTGTATTTTTGATTTTGACGTTCCTAATCATTTCTTAACAATTTTTAAAAAAGAAAGTAACATTGGTTATTTTCCTTAATGTTTTTGGTTATGAACACTTTTGATACATATTTTGTGAGGATTATATATATATATATATAAAATTGAGTAAGTATAATTTAGTTATGAATTTCCAAAGTTTAGGTTGATGATTCCTAAAAGACCATGAATATTAAGAATACAAATTTCTAGCAACTCCCACCTATTTTTATTCCAATAAGAATTTAAGGCCATATATTTTGGCATACAATAGATAAACATGAAACCAAAAAAATTATAGTATTAAAAATATTTAAAGGATAGGGCTCAAACATATTATTTTAACCATTCCAAGTGAGGTGTTTCCTTGTGATACAACCCAATCATACTTTCATCTAGGTATACAAGGGTACATTCACATATTAATGAGCCAAAGATGCACCTTAAGAGTCTTAACTAAAAATCCTAATTTTATATTGGCAAACTAATGTGGTAACACATGATTGACCAAAGACTATTGAAATAATACTTAAATAGTCCTTAAAAAAGTGTGGAAACAATGTTAAAATGGTAAATTAAGCATTGGTTACAATGCTTGAAAATGTTTTTGGGCATTTTAAATTCATACCTATGTACCCTGGTAGGTCGTAGATTGGTAATATAGGTTGGTTAGGGTTGGTAATAGGTACGTAATATGTAGGTAAATAGGTGGGTAGTTTGTTGGTAGATGTAATGAAATATTCATCATCTACCTACCTAATACTAACCTTTATTCATGTTTATAATTATGTGTTCACATATATGTCATGACTTGAAGTTATAATGTGAATTCAAAATGAGTCATAGGGGAGACACTAAGTGTTAAAATTTTACATTACTTGCATCAAACTAGATATTGTTTGGGGAGTATTAGGTGAAGGAACCTTTTTTTTTCTCACCCCATTATTACCTAATTTTTTAATATGCACATAGTTAAAGCATCGTCAATTTAATTTAATTTCTTTTGCATCAAATTTTGATACCCTAAATTTATTTGAATTATTAATTTTAGTACTTGATCAAGAAGAAAGAACATGTGATGTCTCCCATTTTTCAAAGGTTTGAAAGATGTAATGAAAGGAATATAAAGATTTGCTCCTTTGAATGGATGAATTATAGTTCCTACCAAACAAATAACATACAAATATAATGTTTTGAGCCATGATCAACCATTCCACTTCTTTCAAAACAAACGAATGTAAAAGACAAATGATGAAAATAGTTTCTACTTTTTAGAAATATGAGATGCATGCATTTGTTGCAGTTAAAATTTATGCAAAAATGGAATTAATTCACTTATTAATACTAGTTCATTTATTAGTTTATTGGACCTATTATTATTAATTGAACTTGATCTTGGTAGTTTAGGGTGGACCAAATTAAGCCAACATAATACTTTCAAAAGGTTCATTTTGGAGATTTTTTACATTACATCACAATTGGACATAAGCATAAATTTTATTATTTTTAAAATTTAAGATTTTATTCCATTGGAAAAATAACATGTGTAAAGGTTATAGAGTACGTCACGTATGTAAAATCCCAACATGAACCACCTTATTTTCAATATGCTATGGATTATTGAAAAAAAATCATTTAAAAAAAAACTAAAGTCCATAACTCAATATTTTCATATAATTTGATGCAAAAAATTCTATATTTAAATTAAAGCCAAGTGCTTAAATTTTTAAAGATCCAACCATTAACCCTAATCAATGTCCAATATCTTAAATTCTACTTGTGCACATTCTATAATTACAACTTCAAAAGTCCATAGCTTTTGGTATTTCAATCTTTTTGTGTAACAATCAATTGACACATGTACATATTTAAGTCTATAATAACGATTCCCTATTGAAAAAAATTCATACAATCTTATATATTAAAGCTATAGTGTCTGTCTATCTGTCTGTCCGGGCAATGCTTGGAAAATTTGTCCAGTCACTGCTCGTTTCGTGTCGTGTGTTTTGTAAAAAGGGGGGGGGGGCCCGGGTAAGTTGAGGAATTTCTTGATTTGGGAATTTCGATCTCTGTGACAGTTATTACCCAACTGACAGCTTCGAAGACCTGAACTGAGGTGGCCAGAATCCTCGATAAAGGACCTGAATCGAGATTCTCAGTACCCGGTCCAAACCTCGATACGGACTTGAAACGAGGTTCCCAGAAAGAAAACTTGTCGTTGGGGACCTGAAACGAGGTCCTCAGAGAGAAAATTAAATTATTTCTCTGGGGCCTTGACCTAGACCCTATACACGTGCACTCTTTTATTTGCCAACACTAAATTTGTTTTTTTTAGGGATTCATAATTTGATTTGTTTGGGAGAACGGCTGTTATGAATCTTGGGAACCGACCTAATAACCATCGGGGGTCTGTTCCTGTTTTTCAAAAGAAGTTTGAAACAAGAACCTAGACCGACGGTTCTTTGATTCTGATGTTTTTCAATGAGAAAGAACCGGAGATTCTTTTGTTTTTCAAAGCACTGCGACTGGCAATTCTCGGTTTCGGACATATTGAAGAAGAACCGACAACTGAACACATGTCCGGTTCAGTGTTGGGTGGTGCTTTTGAGTCTTTAAAGAACCACCGGTTCAGGTCCTTTAAATATTTCAGACCTTAAGAGCCGCCTGCTTCCTGTTCTTTGAAAAAACAGGCCAGGGCAGCTGCTGCGGGGGGTCGGGCGAGGTGCCACAAGTGGCTGGAGTGACGTAGCCACGGGTTGCTTTCACTCGTAACATTTAACAATTGCAATGTACACCACTACAAAAAAATGGATTTTATGATGAAAAAAATAATCCACCTCAACATGCATTTTCCCAATTAATTATTGGTATCAATTCACTTGATCACTAACCTACTAATCAAAAGTATTAAAAATTATATAACACCTTCAATATCTTTATTACATATGTTATATGTAATATTGAGGATTAATGCATACCTTATATTAATCATAAATGGGTGAAAACACATTAAAAAAAGCCAAGGGTGCCAAGGTTGATTAGAGTTTTTTTTTGAGGATCGATATAGTTTTTGGACTACATATAGATATTGAACCCAAATATGACCTACACTATAATAAAAATTTGATATTTTTTCATTAACCTCAACTTTGTAATCAAATATGTAACTTTTATTTTACCCATGATTAAAAAATTCAACTATTCTAATCATTAAGGACTATTTTAGTCAAAATCCAATGCATGCACCCAAAGGCATCCAATACATGAACCTAAAAGCATTAACACATGTGGCCTTTCTTATAAAATATATTAGAACGCATTAAAAATTTGAGTACATTTGGTGGATGTTTGAATAACAAAAAAACACATGTCCACATAGTATTAAAATATACAAAAAGATTTTTGAAATTTCTTGAATTCACGTCAAATTTTTATGGTTGGAACTTTTCAAATAATATAATATATTTCAAAAAATCATAAATTTCCAATTTGTTGTATTCCCATGGCATTATTCAAAGATATAAAAATATAGTTTTAAAGATTGTCTACACCCTATGTGGCTCTTTTTTCTTTACTTTGACCTTATTTAGAAACTAATAAAATTTACCCAACAACAATATATGGCAACCTATATTTTTGCTCATGTATTTTTTAAATTAAAGACTACTTCTGTACTTATTTTCGAAATATTTTTTTAAAATAATAATTTAAAAAAATTAAAAATTTTCATTTTACTTTATGTTAAGATTAGGTCAAAGTCTTACCAAAAATGTGTTATTGTCAAATCTTTTCAAAAACTTGTAATTGTGCTTTTCTACTTAAAATATTAGTTACAATGATTTTCAAAGTGTTTTTGGGTATTTTATTTTCATTAAATTGATTTCAAAATTTGAGGAATTGTATGCAATATATTGAAAATAATATTGCATAAAAAAAAATCCATTTGTAATTTTTTTCTTCTAAAATGTTATATACATAAAATTAAGAAGTGGCTTTAATTGATTTGATACATGTTTGCAAAATTGCACCATTCAATTCTCCCAAATGTAGGCATTAAGGCATCAAACATATTTTGCAAACATAAATTTATCCTTTGATATCAACAAAGGGTGACAACTTGTTCATTGTTCAATGCTTATAAGTAGCCTTTACGCTTAGGGGAGGCCTACAAGTGGCCCACACACTTGTGGGAGGTCTACATGCCTAGGGGGCCTATATCCTTAGGCCTGCATTTTACATCCCTAGGAATTGTAATTAATAAATACTTTTAAATCATAATTATTTGGCTTATGCTATTTATGAGTTAACATCTATTAACACTTTTATATGCTAGTTTTTTGTAAAAAAAGACAAGCCACATTAGATAACAATTGTTATCTTTTAGTCAAAATATACTAGCCATAACAGTTAGCACATGCTATTTCTTAGTCAAAAAACAAACATGACATGTGTCCATACAATTAACAACTTAATTATGTCAAATATGAGAAAAGTGTTAATAAGTGGTGTTCGAAACAATTGGTTCTTTTTAAACTATATAACCATCTTGTCTAAATGTCCTTTTTGACTAAAAATTAGTAAAAAATAAATATAAATATTTGTAGTAGTGAATGATACATGAAAAATGTAAGAATGATGGAAAAATAGAAAATGAATGAAGAATCCACTTAATGAGTAATCCTTGTTAGAAATTTTTTGTGGGATGTTATGATATCAAATGATAAGCTATATTGAGTTGAAGAGATGAAATAAAGAAGATTTGAAATGGTCACTCACCTCTTTGAAAAAATCTTTCATCTTATTTTAAGCAAGTGGTCATTCCGTTGTTTGCATTGTTGTGCCAATCATGGTGGTAAAGGAGGCATTCAAAATTTTGTTTTGGATTTTGAATTTTAATGTACGAGGTGACAATATTATGGTCACCTATGGCTATGTCCATCACTATGCCATAGGTGGCCCAATATCCACATGAACACATGAATGCATTTGGGTTAGTCCCTTAGCTTGACATCTTACCATCTTTCATTGCACCTTCAATTACTTCTAGAAGGTCCATCTAAAACCAATTTCCAATGGTAACATTCTCACATTGACTTTGTTATTATCATAGATATTCCTTAATGTGTTTGAATGTGGCTCTCCAAGCAACCCCAAAACATGTCTTTTCAAATATTGTAAAAGTTTGTATCATCAAAGACAATGGCAGAATTTTTTTTAAGGGAGTACATCAAACATATGATGCAAAAGAAATTTGGGAAAAAAAGTCTACTTTGAACAAAAAGAAGCCAATTACAATGAATGTGCATTGGAGAACCAACATGTCAAAGCCTTGAAGCCATTGTTGTTTAGGATTTGAATGCATGGAAAATGAATTGGATAGGAAGCATATTGAAGATCTTGGAATGATTATATTGAAGACTTGGGTTTTCTATCAATGTCCCTTAAATGCATTATTGATAAAAACAATGAGCTCAAAATGTACAAAGGTCAAATTGAAGAAAATGGAGAATGAAGCTTTAATTTTCATTATCAACAATATGAATTTTTGTGCCACAAGTTTCATACCCTTCCATTAGTTGATGAACTATGTTGCGTCAACAATTCGCTTGCCATTCTATTAACAAATATCCATACCTCAAGCAACCACAATTATTGTGGTACATAGTCTAGCATATTTTTCTAGAGTGTTGTTTTCCATTAAGTTTTAGATGCTACCTCACATGAGTTCACATTTGTGGATTGATTAAAAACCCAATAATTCTCTTTGATGTCCATAAACTTGCATGGTAGATGATCATTTCCTATCAAGTTAGCACAATATGATGGTGGTTCATAATCATGTGTATTCATGATGATGCCATGATCTATATTCAAACATCTTTAATTTTATGAATCCATGTAAGTTGGTGTCATAAAATGGCAATCCTCCCACCCACAACTCATCCATCTTGCACCAAGCTTCATGAAACCCACCAATGTTGTTGTTCAACGTCATGACCTTCATACATGTTATGTCATGTTATGAATCATGAAACCCCATGTGCAAGTCTAGTTGTTAGTTACATCAATACTTCAATCACATTAGAATATAAACTCATATAAACTCATGTAGTTGTTATCATGATGATTCACCCAAAGAATTGTTCCTCTTGTTGCATTACAATCTTCAATATCTTCATCATCATACAAGATTCGTATCTTTTGTTGAATAGTCATTGCATCATCTATTGTCCAAGTTTTAATTACTTGAGTCAAAGTTGGTAAAACCAAATGTGACAACATTTCATGCATGTAAAGTTGTTTTTAAGTTTGAACTTCTGTGTTGAATAGTTCATTCATTCGAATAGTTTGTTGTTACTTGCAATTAACATATCATTAGTGTTAGCCATTTTAACAAACTACACATCAATGTTGGGGAAATGTTAAGGACATTAGGGAACATAAGGAGACACCAAGGGTTGTTGGGTAATGTTGGAAAAACATCAAGGGTTTCTATGTAGCATTGGAGAAATGTTGAAGGGCATTGGGAATTTTTTAAAATAAAATAATAATTATTATTATTTCCCAAGTAAAGAGAGAGGTTGAGAAAACACTGAAGGATGACAACAAGATATTGGGCAACACCAAGGAGATGTCGAGCGACATCGAAGAATTGAAAAGCATAAAGTAAAGCCATTAGGGGATGTTTGACAACATCAAGAAAACTTTGAGGAATGGTGGGAAAATGTCAAGAGATGACAAGAGTGTCAAAAACATGTCAAGACGATGTCCAATAACCTTGAAGAAGCAATGATGGATGTTGGGTAACACCAAATTCATCAAGCAATGTCAAAAAGACACTGGGCAATGTTGCAAAAAAATGCCAAGGGACAATAGGAAGAGGTAAACCTGAAACCAAATTTTTGTTTAAGTTTTAAAAAAAAAAGTAATTTATTGTTGCTAGGGATGCTTCGAGAGACATTAGGGACATCCCTCCTTGCAACCCTATTGCAAAGTTTCCATGTGAAAATTTAATGCAAAATGAAACAAATCACCTTCATCACCTTCATCACCTTCCATTTACCTCATTACAGCATTGTGGTGTTGATGGGACGTGCAAATGGTTATTTGTTGTTGCAAAGTCTAACCTTTTGATCGCATGAATGCCTAGCTTCATATCCATACATCAACAATCAAAGCCATGAATTTGTGAAATATTTACTTACATAAGCATAGAACCTCTAGTAAAAGTTGTAAGAAATCAAATCTTAAAACACCCATGCTTGCACTGGTTTCAACATTGCACACCAGCTTGAAAGTTCAACAGGTGGTGAAGAACATGTTTGTCTCAGCTTTTGAGTTTTTGAACCAAAGACAAACTGCCCACCTATTTGATTTGCACAAAACATAGATAAATGTTGTGCTCGTAAATCTTCATATAAACTTTTTGAGTTGATCCTATTCTTTTGCAAGTGAGTCCACTGTTTGAATACTTTCTGCTTGCTGTCTATGGGTCGGCTATGGCTGGAAGCATGCAAACTTGCAAATACTTGTACAAGTTACTTTCCAGTTTCTGTTTTAAGCCTACATTGTAATTTCATGTGTATGATTTTCTTGCAGTGATTAACTATGCACAGGTATGTTTGGAAAAATTCTTCAACACATTAGTATCTAGATCATGGCTTGCCAATGTAAAAAGAAAGCATTCAATGCAATCCATCACTTTGCAGGCTCATGACTTTCTCAGACTCTAGCAGAAGTGGCATCGTGTTATGAATCCAAGTGACATTGATCATTCTAGTGGACCATAAGAGACATTAGGGTACCCAAATGGATTCCTAGATGGAGATCATGGGCTATGCTGCCAACATTCTTGGATCCTGCACCAACCTGCTCAAAAGAGTGCTATGGAGGAAGTTGAATAGATCTTCAGGTCTTCTTGCTGGTAAGAAGCCGTGTGGGCTATGCAGCCAACACCCTTGCATCCACCGAGTTCAATAAAGGTTTGGAGGAGCTTGAGTAGATCTTCACTTCTTGCTCATGGTGGTAAGCAGCAGCTGTATTAGCTGGGTTGTCCAAGGAGAACATTGTCCCATTTGTGGAATGCAGTATGTGCCTGGAGTCCAAGTACTGGGTGTCTTCTGGAGTGGAAGTGAAGATGAAAGGGCAATTAGGAGTACTGGAAATTTCGGTAGAACTCGAGCTTCTGCTCATACTTTGGTGGCTCACAGACGAAGAAGAAGAAGAGCGTCGATGTGATCCTCGGAAGCTCTTGAACCTACTCCACAAGGAAGGCGACATCTCCCCTGGTCTCCTGTTGCTACTGACACTAGACTTGCGGTCGATATCTAAGGACGACGATTCAGAGGATGTGGATGATGATGATAATGCCATGGACACGGAACGCGGGGAAGTTGTTGCGAGATCTAGTGTGGTCGCGGGACCCCGGGATCGGATAGTCTCGGTAGAGCGGCCGTCACCCTTCATCTTCAATACGTGACAGTTCAAATTCTCGACATAATACAATTTCTTTTCCTTCAAAGCTTTCCTGCAACACGAAATGCGTCAGACAATGCTGCAGCTCGTCTGTTGAAATCAGGTCTTACAAACCCTTCTTGAAGCTTGATCGGCCGCCCACTAGCTCGATGTGTGTTAGGAAGAGCCGGAGATCTAAAGACAACAATCCTAAGCAAGTCGGGGACAGTCAAGGCAAATCTTGACAAACCTGTCGAAGATGACCCATGTTGCATGCAGCGATTTTGCTTCTCCCACAACAACCGATCTGGGAAGAGCTCCTGCGGATATTCGAGACGACAGCTTTATCTGGAGATCAGTGCCAGAGAGTTCGGGATTCTTTAGACATTATCTTGTAATGGAGGTCTTCTTCAAGAAAGACTTGAACAACCGTCACGGCAATTGCAATGGTGAAAGAAAGAGAAACGTATGAAAGGAGGTGAGCGGCTGTTGCAGGCACAGGCGAAGTTGTTGTGAGGTCTGACCTTCCTTCTCTCACATGCTTGTCGCCATCGAGAACCATCGATCATCTTCTCGACGGCTTTCTTCTTCTCCGCCATCTCCAAATTCAGACACTTCTCATTTACTCCAGTGAACTGTGCCGTATCCGCTAACACCTTGTATCCCACTGCCAGAAACAACCCACGAAGGAAGCACACACAGACTATCGTGAGAAACCAACACTTCACCACCAATTCTTCCGAGCTCGAAAGAAGTAGACCCATCAGGCCTTGACTCTTTCTTTGGAGGAAGAAGAAGATCAGCTGCAGACTCTGGGCCAGGAATGTGGGTCTTCTTCATGAGCAAGAAGAGATCGGAGCTCAGATTGATTGAGACTTTCTTCAAATGGCGTCTGGATCCGGGGGGAAAGAATGTTGGAAAAAAAGAAGCTTACGTACTTGGGTTCATCACGTGCTGAAGATAACCCACAAGGATGATCTCGTCGCCTTCTTTCACAATTTTGTTGATCGCATACTCCAGGCCTGTCGTCATGGGTTTCCTCTCAGCATCGTAAACGAGCATCACAACGTCGACGGGAACATTTGGAGCAGCACTTGTGTCAGAGAGTTCCTGCCGAGCCGGTAGACATGATTGCTTATCATGATCTACCGTCACAACATGAGGCCGGCGCTCCAGTTCTACAGCAGCAGCAGCTTCTGATTCTTCTTCTTCTTCTTCTTCTTCTTCTTCTTCCCCGAGCTCTCTACTTAGGGATGATGATGACACTACTGGGGGCTGATCGTGTTGCTCATGGGTGTTGTTGATCTTGTCAGACTCGACTTCCGGCGCGGGGGGGCTCGCTGGCTGCTGGGATTTGGGAGACGGTGAAAGGAGTTCGGGCGGGGATGCAGAGCCGGAAGAAATTTTGTCAAGAAACAAGGAGCGCATAGGATGCAGAATTTCGCTACTGGGACTATGGATAGTCTCCATGCAATACAACTCGTCAAAGGTCCTGCTGCAGCTGCTTGTCAGCAATGACGACATGTCCAAGCTGAGCCGCCGCATTGATCTCCGCGACAACCCATGCACAGGCCCAGCGGCTCCATGGTCGGGAGGTTCAGACGCTGCTACAAACATTGCTGTTGTACCAAACCTCAGTGACGAATTCTTCACAAGCTCCTGCGCACGCTTGGAGAACAGCTGATAACCCCCATGAGGTTCTTCAACACTTGCCACACGAGATGTTTGCCATATGCCAATGTCCGCCAGCTCTTCCGCGTCTTCGGGAACCCACGAAGCTGAGGGCCTCCGCGACCTCATGACTGTTGTTGTTGTTCCAGGGCGTACTACTGCCATTCCTCCCGCTTCCAACTACTTACTATTTTCTTAAGCACATGAATCAGCAGCAGCAGCAGCTTCTTCTCCTTCTTCTTCCAGCTACTTTAATTCCACCCCCAAAACAAAAGCAGCAGCAGCAGCAGCAGCTTCTTGTTCTTCTTGTTCTTCTTGTTCTTCTCCAGCTGCTTTGAATTCACCCAAAAAACAAAACCAGCAGCAGCAGCTTCTTCTTCTTCCAGCTGCTTTAATTTCACCCCAAAAACAAAACCCAAAAAAAAAACTCCTTACTCACCACGATCTAAATTAAATCCCTAGCTCAAATCTTCTTGCACAACTTTCTCCAAATTGCAAGCAGATCCAAAAACCATACTTACTTGATTTCACACCCTCCACCTTCCCTAGGACCAGCTCTCACTGTCCAGAGCTCACATTCTTCCATACCCATTTCTCCAAATTTTTGTGCTCCCAAAACAAAACCAAACCAAACCAAACCAAACCAAACCTGACCAAACCTGTTTCTGCATTTCAGTGACACAATTGAAAGGGTACTATGGAGCTCAGCACCATATTTGAGTCAGACTTTTTCCTCACTTCAAAATAGTATTAAGTAATTGTTGTTGTATTATTAGGAGCAGAATGGGTTTTTGGGCATCATATTTTAGTATTTTAATATTGGCTCTAACCCCCCTTTATGCCATGTTCAAAGTTTAAACTAGGTAACACTTAAAATAGGAAACTTGTCCCTCAAGTTCCCAAATGATGAACTCACATTTCAAACTAGGCTAGGTTCCCACAAAATCATGGCACTTTCATTTAGCCTACCTAGCCCAAAATAGGTGATGAATATAGTTGGGAACAGTTTTTTTTATAAAAATAATAATAATTTAATAATAAATTATTTATTTATTTTAAATTACAATATTTTAAATTTTAAAGTTTTTAATAAATTAATTTTATCCCCAATTTTGTACTGTTGTTGCCACATTGGCTGCCATCCACAAGGAAATTTAGCCATGTTTGGCTATGGACCAGCCATGAAAGTAGAAATTTATTCAAATCCTTTTTATATCCAGCCTACTTGCTTGAACCATGTGTAGAAACATGGTGATTTTTTAGATTTTTTTTCAATTTTTTGGTAATTTTTTATAAAAAAAGGAATATTTGATAGATTTTTTTAAAGAAAAAAATTCACTAAATGGTGAAAATTAGTTAATAAAAAAAAATGCTGGCTTGGGAATAGATATCATAGTACCTTTTTCAGGTTTGGCAATAATTAAATTATTTCTGAAAATGAAATCTTTTAAGGAAATTATTTGTTTGAAATGCAATTTTTTTTTTATAAAAATTACAAAGGAGTCGAGCATGCAAAAATTGGTGGAAACCCAAGAGCTTCAAGGTAGTCCACCATTGGAGAGCAAGTATATACAATAATTGACAAAATTTCTCTATCCTATAATTTGGTGGAATACCGTCTCCCAATTTTGCAAGAAAAAGAAATAAAAATTGTTATAAGAGGTCTCATTATGTTAAAAGATGCAGAGTTTAGAACCAAAGAAGCTCCCTATATTTATTGCCAAATTTTCATAAACTATTTTTTTTATTGTCAAAAAAGGACTTTGAAATATAAAATAATAATTCAGAACCCAAGTGCCAAACCTGAAAAGGTATTACAAAATTTTGATCAGCCAATGATAAATTACAACATACACACCCAATAGAACCCAATTTTTCCTCTTTTGGGGAGGGGGTGGGGTATTGGATTTTTTTTTGGTTCCCAACAAAATGGAAGAATTCTTAGATTTTTTTTTTTACTTGTCATAATTCATTTGTCGTCAATTTTGGCTAAACCTTTTTATGGATGATTGCCACCTTAGCACTATTCTGAAATCCTTTTTATAAAAACCATCAATTTTAAGCCAAAGGAATGATGATGAGTCCATAAAAGAAGAAGGACAAGTGTAATTCATGCCTCTATGGTATATTAAGCAAAAAAGTGTTCAAAGCCAAATAACCCAACTAAGCATCATCATATAATTCCTCACATGGGTAGATAGAAGAACCATCCCAACCACTTTTAAGAGACTTTTAAGAGTCTCCAACCACCACCAACATAATTCTTTTGAAGGTGTCATGCTTTAACAATTTCAGACCCCAAAAACAAAAATTCCTACCATCCTTTTGAAGGAGTCATTCAAAGTTGTCTGTGTAGTTGCAAATTTACAACATCAAATTCAAAATGAAAACAATAGGCACAATTTGATCAAGGTGGGATTTATCAAAAATAGTCGCAGAAGACGCTTTTAGTTGCTTAAGACAAGTCGAAAAATGGGGTTTTTCTACTAGTGTTACAATGTAAGACATCGTTACTATGAGCTAAAATGTTAGGGCTTTGTTTCAAGCACACTCCAACTCTCCTTAGTACCCCTTTGAATTCCCCCATGTTCACCCACATGTTGTAGGATTGTTGAGAACTCCTTTACATTATAAGCAATGATGGCTTATGTGATTGCCACTTCTTTTATCGATAAGTTGTCCACAATGGATTGAAACTCTCTGTCTTGGTGCTAAAAAAAATCCTAGTTGGATCCCATCAATTGCATAAATGCCCAATCCCTCCTCATTGTTGGTTTCCATGGAAGAAACTAAAAGCTCTTGAATCCATGATGTTGGCAAGTTGTTAACCATCCTCTACCAATAGCTCTGCCTACATCTCCTCCTAGGATCAAAATGCTTTGTTTTCGACCTTTCATATGCCCCCCACTATTTGAAGCCCAATCTTATACAATTCTTAATCCTTGGGAATGGACAACCTATACTCACCTCCTCTAAATGCACAACCCCACCATAAATTAACCAATTTGACATAGTCAACTACCGTTAATGGGGAAAAATGGAACTTCATTATCATATATTTTCATGTTTTCATGATCCTTCATTACATTCATTATAATGAATCTTGTCCATACTGATGATGCATGTGTTTGTGACTTGTTTCCAAATCAACCATTTTTACAATTATTGTTTCAACTATCTTTTGTGACCTTGGTAAAAATGATTTATAATCATATATTCAATTACAAAATGGTTTTAAGTTGTAAATGTGATAATCACTTGCACTATTATTGGTTTCGATGAAAATGAAAAGTGTTTTCATATCATTCACAATTAGTGACATTAAGCAATACAAATAAAAATTTAATTGGTTTTGTGATTGGTATTGTGGTTCACAAGTGATTAAACAAAATGTGACATCTCATTTATCTTTATATATATATATATATATATATATATATATATATCATAGTTGCAAATGTACATGTGTTAATGAATGGCAAGTGAGCGCATGTAACATGTCATGTTAGCTTACACAATTTAGAACTAAAAATCCCCTAGGTATCCTAAGTAGTTTAAACAACTATTAAATACATTTTGAAGTACTTTAAATAGTTTAAGAAACCCTTAGTTACACCCACTAAGTACTTTAAATAACTTAGGTAGGCCTTAAGTACCCTAAGTAATCTAAGCAACCCTTCAGTAAGCCCCTAGGTATCCAAATTAGTTTAGGAAGCCCTTAAAAACCCTTCGATAGCCTATGCAAGCCTTTAGTTAGGCCTATAGGTACCCTAATTTTGGTCTAAGTAAGGTACCTTGATTAATCTAAACAACCTTTAAATATCCCCTTGGCAACTTAAATAACCTAGGAAACCTCTAAATAGCTTAAGCAACCTTTAGGAATGTGCCTAGGTACCTTAGGCAACCCCTTGGTAATCCATAGGTAACTTAACAACCCTTTGATAGTCCTTAAGTAGGCCCCTAAGTACCTTAAATAGTATCTAGGTAGCCCCTAGGTAGTTTGGATAGCCTAAATAGCCCTTAGATAGTCCTTATGTAAGCCTCTAAGTACATTTGGTAGCCCTTAAGTAATCTAACAACCCCTAAGTAACTTAGGAAACCTAGGTACACCCTTAGGTTCCTTAGGAAATCTAAATAGCCCAAGTAAATAGCTTTTAAATAACCCAAGCAACCCCCAAATAGCCTCGAAAAATATTTTAAATAATTTATGCAATCTCTTGCTAACCCTTAAATAACCCTAGGTTGGTAAGTAAAAATGTTTATTAATATGTGGTTCGATGTCATTTTACATAGAAATTGTCGGTGCAATGGTTCATTGTCCTTCAATGTGAAGATGAAAACATCAAATCCTTATTACTATAACTTATCTACCCTAAATAAAATAGGTAATTTAGGTGCCTACTTTAGGTTGAGCTGTCTAGCCTAAACCACATAGGCTCCCTAGCCCATGTTTTTAGCATAAGCAATCTAACATGGGGACTTTAGGCCAAATAGGTTAACTGGCCTAACCTAGGTAAGCCATGTGATGCCATTTGTTCAATTCGAAACTTGCCACATGTCAACATTTTCATGGTCAAAAAACTTAGGCATCCCCACATCTTAGTTGTAAAACTAATTGCAAATGACCATGTCATGTTAGTTAGATGTTAATTGAATGAAAAATTTGTGTTAGTCACACCTCAATGTAATTGTTGTTTCAACTAAATGTCATGTCATGTCATGTCATGTCTTTTGCAACTAAAATTTTATGCAACTTGTCCAAGGTGACTAGAAGAATTTGCAATTATATTTGGCATTTATGATTTAAAATAAACATTTAAAATTGAAAAAAATTAATCATTAATATGCAAATTCCTTGTAGTGACTCTAGACCTTGCTGACAGAGTGTGGTTCTTGATTAGAACCTAAGATATTTCAAGAGGCCATTTTTGTGATATGAAGGTTTACACTGGGACAACTATACGGTAGTAAGAGTTTCAAATTCAACTTTCCAAGCTCAAATGCTAGGATGACCCACTTACACAATAGTGCATTAAGAATGAAGATTTATGATCAATTAGGCCCAAATCTCCAATCTCTTTTTTGTGCACTACAATCAAACCTTAGTCCTTATGTGGCGTTCCCCCCACGCCCACAAAAAATTCCATGATATGGCTCTAGACTTTCCAATTGCCTTTTTTGTTTATCCCCAAACATGAATGAAAACAATAAGGGAAAGGTTAGGATTGAGTTAAAATTTGTTATTATGCTAGTTAGTGGCAAACGAATTGTATTCCAATTTTTCAATTTCTTATAGATTTTTCAATCTAGAAGGCATCTATAAGATAACATCCATGGCCAAGTCAAAAGGGGTACCTAGAATCTTGGACGCCTCTTTTAAATTAGCCCATTGCCATCTAAATTCCTTTGTCTAATTCAATTTATCCATACTTTTTTTATGACATTAATAAACTACCAATTTCTCCCAATTTACTTGTAACCCATTAATAAATAGGAAACAAATTGCACATATTCCTTGAGTTTATTTCATCCCTTCTCACTATCAAAACAATGTCGTCCCCCAAGGAAATCACTACTTGTATATTTTAGGAAGCACTTGAAGTAAAGAATTACTATGAAATATAATAACATATATTCATGGAGGTGATTAATCAAAGAGCAATATAAGTTGTAATATATTTGCAAAAAAATTATAGGAGACATTCAAAAGGGTTATCAAATGCTAGTTTCCAAAACACTCCTTTTCCCCCAACAATGTGTTCAGCCCCTTAATTATTCCATTAGGTAAACATTTTCATTTGACTATAGTATTAACCATGCCATAGTAGTCTTCCCTAATCAAATCCCAAAAGAACACATGTAGAATTTTAGCACAACACCATCTACACCTAAAGCCTTCTCTTTAGCTATAGATGTTGTTGAACACAATTATTCCTTGGAAATCAACTTTGCAAGTGTATAGTTCATTGCCTTTGAAAACAATTAAAAATTATAGTCTTCAACTCCTCTCTCCTTAGTTGATCCTCCTAGGCCATATAAAGCTTGTTGTAAAACTTGCAGCAAGCCTTTTGAAGTTTTTCCTTTTTTGTAACTACTATACCATTTTCGTTTTTAAGGGCAAAGACTAAGGTTTTATTTGGACGAAATCTGATTGTTGCAAGAAAATCTTTAAAGATTGAACTCTCATGTTGTCTCCATCTTATCATGGTCTTAATATTTTGCCTAACCAACTTCACATCTTCTAGCTCTTGGATTATTTTCCTTGGACCACCCACATCTTGTTGTTGTTAATCGTCTTGCATTACTTCAAGATCCCCTTGCCCAAGCTCTAATTTATTTTTCAAATTGGCTTCTTTTTGGTCAAATTTTGTAGTTTTTATTGGCATAATTTTGTATACAACTTAGTGACTTTCTTTAATTTCAAAAAGAAAGATGCTCCTTCAAGTTATTCACTCCAAATCTTCATTTTCCACAATGACTTTTCTTTTGGAAGCCTCACATTGCTAAGATTCATGAAACTAGATGATGGTCCAACCTAACACCATCATCTCTAACAAAGTATAATGGATTCTTGATGGTTGGTTCTTGGGTGAGGTTATTAGCGAGGTAAATTTTTTCCAACCTTGCCTAATTCTTTCAACACCATTTCTCTAGTTATCCCATGAAATTTTCATGTTATTATTTGACTTCAAGTGAATGTTATACACGCATCTAGGGTATAATGCCCTTTAGACAATACCTCCATCAGAACCAATTGTTGTTACATACCAATCATAAACCATTGGAATGGTTGGCCACAATATTGGATGTGCATGGTTGGAAAAGACATTAGATTGATAAGTTGCAAGACTTTTGGGAATAAGCATGAAAAAATAGGCCAAAAGAAAATCCTTTGATATTACAATCCTTTATTTTTTATATGGATGTCAAGTATCATTATGAAACCATCATACACTTCATTAAGTTAATTATGGAAAATTGTATACCAAATTTTCAAAAAACATTGTGTAAGAATATATGTAATAAGCAAGTTTTAAACTAGCTAAGTAAAATGTGTTAAAACCCACTTTTAAGTTCAAGATTTAACAAATTATAGTTTTTATTATGCAAAAGTTCAAAGTGATTAATATATTTAAATGTGCCATCAACTTGAAGTTACCAAAAATTTAATTGAAGTCCTATTTTCATCTACTTGAAACCAATTCAGGACACCTACTTGCATCTTCTTGCATTTTCAAAAATATGTTTAAATGCAAATCAAGAACATAAAACATAAGGTTATTATGCTAAAGTCAAATAAAATCCTCATATTGATTATTAAAATAAAAATATTTCAAAGTTTTTAATATTAAGATCTACTTTATGGCTACTTTCACTCGAAAAACAAGGATCATAGATTGGCCTACTTTACCATGTTTACATCTTATTTTTTTAAGTTTTGAATCAACCATGAGTTCGACATGGCAATGACAATGCCTTGAGCCATGATCCAATCAATGAAGCTATTGATGATGGAAACTTCAATTTTGAAAATGATTTCAATTGAAGAGGAAAAATTTCTTGAAATTTGGGATGGTTTGAGAACAAGGAGTCTTTAGTTCACCACATTACAAATTGTAACATGAAAATATGAAAGGGGTGAAAACACGATCAAAGGAGCCAAGGGTGCCAAGGTAAAAGTCCTTTTCCAAGGACTGCAGATGACACATGTCATTTTTGTGTTGGTTTATAACTTAAAATTTTATATTTTGGGTACCCCATTTAACACTAAAATGATATAAATACATTTGACCACAAATTGAATTTATATCATATATATTATGCATTCATGATATAAATATACATAAATATGAACAATTTTTGTTAAAAGCACATTTTCAAAATCCATAATTTTCAAGGTCAAAAGCACTTTTGAGCCAAATGTGCTCAAATGGGTTATTAAAAAAAATTCATCAATTCAAGTTTTATTGCCTTTTAAATCATCAATGTTAAAGTCCTTTCCAATTTAAAAAAAGAATGGTGCACATTTGGTAGAAAAAATGACATTTAAAACAAACAAGGACTATCCATTTTCAAAGTTTGAGTTCTTTGAACATGCAAAAACGTTTTTGATTTGTGTCAAACATTGAGCATGTAAACTTTACAATTAATTAAAAAAAATTCAAAAACATTTATGACAATCCAAACTATTATGTTTCACTTGTGATCTTTCAAACATACAAAAATGTAATTTTAAGGAGTGTCCATTCATTTGAATATCTCATTTGACCATTTTTTACCTAAAGATGTGATATTTTCTAAGACAACTAACAAAAAAAAAGAAAAGAAAAAACAATATGCAGTGAAAGGAAACATGTGTAAGAAAAAGGAAAGGAGTTAGGATTAGTGGTGTATGGAGAAATCTTTAAGGAAAATGAAAAAAATACACAACAAGAGGTAAAAAAAGTGTGAAAACTATTATAAGATGGTAAGAATGGAAAAACAACTTGCCATGGTATTTGTGACATTGGAAATAATTGATAGCATGGCCCAAGAACAATAGGAACATGTAGATTGGAGCAAGTAGAAAAATGAAGAAATGAAAAGAAGTTAAACATTTTGAAAGATGTTAAATGTATGGGACTCCTATGAAATGGGAAGGTATTTGAAGGTTGTATAGGAAATGAATTGACCAAGGTGTGAAAGCACATCATGAAATAATATTAGCATATGGACCAACTATATTTCAAGGATGTTATGGTCAAAATGAATCATGGAATTCCTAGTTGTTTCCAAATTGTGTGAAGCTAAAGCTTATACTCATAATGGGGGTGAGTGATGGAATTATACACCAACATAGAATGCCTCAATGACCACGTTGCAATGTTCAATGGTAGAATGTCTAATCAAAACATTAAAACATGGATTGATTATGTTATCATCAACTCCCAAATTTTTGCAAAATTGAAACAATCAATAACCTGGGGTTTTATTTTGGACACATGGTGGGAATTCAAACCAACACTAGATTTTCTCCATCCACTATCTTGATTTATCAAACTTCTTGCTTCAAGGTTGATCATGATCTCAATGCTTTAATTTAAATGATGGATGACAAAGGATAACCAAAAAACATGGCAGAATAATTGATTATGAAGATAAGATTGATAATTACATCGCATGAAGTTATGTTAACAAATGTGGAGCAGCTTAAAAGAAACAAAAGAAAGCATATGCAACTAGGAAATAATCTTAGTTGTTTCCAAATTTTCTAGAAGGTGTGACCAAAGTCAAAATGTGTAAGCACAATAAAAAAAGAACATTGGTTGGAAGTTGGGAAGGGTCTTATTTGTTTGTAGCATATGTTGATGGAAAGGGGAATGCAAAATAAGGAGGGAAAGTTTGTTCGGTTCAAGATGAAAATAAACAACAATCGCACAAACCTTGTAGAGATTTATAAGAGTACCATTTAGTTGTGGAGTTTGTGTTAGCTTTGAAGACAAAACTAATTTGGATTGGGAATGATTGCATATGTAATTTCAAATTGTTGATGTGGGAATGTGGAGCAATTTTAGGTTTACATCACATAACTTCTTTATGAAAGGTTATTTAGGTTTTAATAAAGTTCTTGAAAATGAAATGTTGTGTGAAAGAAAATAATTTTTGAATGTAAACTTGTCTGTTGTGTTTAACATTGTTTTTTATTTTTGGAATTGTTGGATTTGTTGATCATGACGGAATTAATGTTTAGAGGTATGCGGCAACCAATGTGTTTTTGGAATTATTTTGGTCATGGATATCAATGTTTTCAGATGGTGGCTTTTCAAATGTGAAAGGGGGTGTGTTGCTTTCAAGATAAGGAGGCATTTATGAAGCTTGGAAAAATTTCAAATGGACTATGTGGTTATGTGTGGTTGCCATTGAGGATGGCATTGAATTTATTATGCATTTTTATTAATAGACTACTAAGATGGACTACTAGTGAGAAATTGGTGAAGATGGACTCAATGAAAATCTTGACAAAATTATTAGTGCATTTTTTGCTCATGTTTGTGTGCATGGACAAGGTTGCCAAATTTTGATTGGAAAAGGTAAATGAAACAAGCAAAAGAAAGGTTAGACGAAAGTTTTTTGAGATAACGAGTGGAGATTTAGAATTATAAGAAGCTAGGAATATGGTTGTTAATGGATCAAATTTTTATGATTGTGTTAATTAGGAAAGGTAGTTGAACCTTGTTCCTAGCTACTAAAATTTATTTTTATTGCACTTCAATAGTCAAACTAAATCAAGGATGTATCAATTTAGTCACATTATGAGGGATTGATGTTTAGAAGTGATGTCAATTTAAAGCAACTTGAGCTTAAATGGATCCATATAATGAAAAGAAGTGATATTGCAATATGTGAAGATTAGATTATAACAATGTGAGATTTTGGGATGACATTTGTAAGAAACTTGCATTGTGATTAGGTTTGGGTATCCCTAAGGCAAGTAAGATTTGCAAAGAATTTTATTAAACTATTGAAAACATAGTGTTTTACATTACAAGAGAAGTGGCATTAAAAGAAGATTGAACTTATTTTTCGGTGGCTTTGGCCTTCCATCTCTTTGGGATTTGTCTATTATTTTATAATGAAAATAAACTACTTGTGTTTAGTCAGGTTGCTCATGGAAACAACGTCGATCTTATGTTGAAATGCCATACCCTTCCTTTAGGTTACACCACCATTTTGATTTGTGATGTGAATCAATATTGGGGATCATCAATTACACTTTGGAACAATCCTAGATAGAACCCATGACCACCTAATGGATGAAATAGGTTTAATACTTGTGAGAATGGTGTCTTGCCTTATTGGGCTCAACACATTCCATAATATGTATTTAGTTTTTGTGTCTTATTCAAGAGCTTTTACAATTGTTTTCCTAGACATGATAGGTGACCATTTACGAGTTCCACTTTTGGTGTTGTTAGTTTTAATGCAAATCAACAACCAATAAAGGTGCTTGAAATGTGAATGATGACCAAAAATTGATTAAACTTTGGAACAAGCCTTAAAGGAACTCGTTACCACCTAATGAACCAACAATTCACCACGTTATTGGGTGGAAATGGCCCTTCCCAACCCATTCCATAGTACATTACACCCACCTTATTTTGTTTGGCAAAGACATAATATTGTAAGGGAGGTGCCCATACGAGTGTGTTCTCTTGAGGAAGGGAGCACTCAAGGGTGTTTTCGAACCTTAAGGGAATGCACAAGTACATTAACCTCCCCTTACGGAAACAACTCTCTTTCTATTTCCTCACATTTCTTAAAAATAAATATTTCCATGGAAACATGGGAACATATAAAATTGGGGGAGCTCCCCAAGCATAACGCCCTAAGGTTCTTCTGTTGGGGGAGATCCCTCAAAATAAAAAGGGAGTTGTTTACATTACACATGGGTGACCAAAACTTGAATTTTGTCTATATTTTTTTTCCATATCTAATGCAATAAGCCCCCTGGTTCATAACTTAAAAAGAGTCAAGACCCCACTTTGTGGTCCTTTCACGCCAATTCATTTCATTTCTTTCAATTGAAAAGAGAAGCAACAAAAGCCTAAGAAAACAAGATTGCCAATTGTGTGACAAATCTTGGCACAAGTGTAGGGGGTGCTAGTGTGACTAGACAAAAAGTCACTCAAATAATGTGAACACAACAAGTTTTAGGGTTTTGTTTTTATGTTTGATTGTTTTCAATAGTTGTCAACTCTTTGCATGCTTACAATGGAAATTATTCCGTTGCTACTGCAAGGAATGCATGGGTAGGTAACCTTGTTTGTTTGTGTGTTATGGAAAATAGGAGTTGCACCGAACGATGGATGGTGGAGGGAGCAACTACATTGAAGAAAGGTTTGTGTAATTGACGGTGGAAGGTAAGATAAAAGGCAGAATGAAGGAGCGAGGTAGCAAGTTTTTTCTGGTATGAAATTTTTTTCTTGTTGTAATTTAGACTACTAGGCTAGTCGTTGATGAATTTCACTGCACCAATGACTTAACATAATAGATGTGTAGATCTAAGGAAGGATAGATGATATGAGGGGTTGATGTTAAGGACTAATGAAGACAAAAGAGGTCCGAGCTATAGAACTAAGGGCATATAGAAGTCAAGATGCATTTGGGAAGGGGAACTTTTTGTTGCAGTACCTTGAATCCATGTTGTAGACAGTGGTCAGAGTGAGTACCAAAAACCTCAAAGGGGTGTCCTTAGGTTGGGCAAAATGAGACGAACAAGGTCAAGAATGGGGAAAACTTAAACAGATGAAATCTATAGTACAGTTTTGCATAAAAATATGTCTTCTTGAGTGGTTCTAAGTGAACCTTATATCTATTGCTCAAAGTCACATTCAGAACATTTGAATCCAAAGGTCTACAAAATTTAAATTTTCAGATGATAGATTTGATGTTACGCTACATTGATGCATTCAGTGGGAAAATGGTTAGCAGCTCATATGGACTGAATGAACCTTGAGAGTTCTGACCTCAAAGCCATACTTCAATAGATTTTAGATTCTTAGTGATATGAATTGGTGCTTGGCAACCATTAGTACATGGCCACTAAGGAAATATGTGATGAAGATTCATACAACTGTAACAAATTTGCAAATATGCATGTATAGAAGTTGGTTTTGTTAGAATCAATAGACATCAATAGAATCTATCCTTGACAGCGGTATCACAAGTCAAGCAATGTAATTGGTTATAAGGTTCCGGAGTTTCTGACTTTGTTTAGATTTTTCATATGCAATTAGGCTTGTTCTTTTAATCTTCCCCTTTCTTTTTGGTTACAGTGGTCCCTTCTGCTGGTTAAGGGACTATTGATGGGCAGCCCTGCTCATGGGACCATTGATCCCAGATGGATCCTTGGCACCGACCTTTCCTCCCTACACAGGGTGCTGGTTAAGGGACTATTGCTAGGCGGCCTTGCTTATGGGGCCATTGATCCAGGATGGATGCTTAGCACCGACCTTTCCTCCCTACAAGTTGACCAGATTTTCCCTCCTAATTCCTTTGCTAAAATAGGTTTCAGGATTTCAAGTACCTATAAGTCTACCTGTGGTGCCCAATTTGAGGATAACCAGCCCTAAATAGCAACACTTAGGTGGGTGAATTTCACACTACATTAAGGTCAGGGATGGGCAGATTATGCCATTTTCTCTACCACATTATGTGACAGAATCTTCCAATGACATCATACACCAACCAAAATGTGTATTTTCAACATGATGATTTTTTTATAAAAGAAATTGTTGCATCTGCCACCCAGACCTTAAGAATGGTCTCACCCAGTGTTGTTGAGGGGCAGTGCTCACTTTTTTTTGGGTGAGAACCTTAATTTTCAGGCTGGTTTTCAAAATGAAAATTGGACGGATATCATCAATAGCAATAATACCTGCTGTGAAAACCTGACTTTCGGTTCTCAGCAGGGTGAGAACCGGTCTAATGACAGTCTGAAAGGATATAAGAATCAGGGAAGGTATGAGAACTGGAATGGGTATGGAAAAAAAGGGGGTGCTGGCTTTCAGTTACACTTTAGGTTTAGGCTTTAGGGCAGATAGGCTGGTGAGTGAACATTTAAGAACTCAAAGGAGGTTGAATCCTCACACATTGTTCCTTTGCTTCTAAAGCACAAAGAACAATTGTAACCCTCCACCAAGCATTTCCAACGCCTCAAAAATTGCTCAATTTCATAAAGAAATGGGGAAGATATAGGGTATTTGGTCCAAGGACGTTCAATGTTCAGTGATGGATGAACAAAAATAAATTAGGATTTCGAGCTTAAAATCTTTGATTGTTGGATCTTTGCCTTTGGAATACAAAGAAACTTTGTTAAGCATTAATTGGCACACCTAATCAGGTTTCAAATCAATCAGAACTGACTAAAAATAAGAAGGAAGATATGAGGCTGAAACTAGAGAGGGTTCTAGAACCATTTTTTCAAAACAATTAAGCAAAATATCACTCATTCTCTTCCTGAGTTTTCTGTGTTCTGTCACTGAAAGAACATTTGTAAACATTCAGTTTGTGCATCCAATGACACAAAAATAACTCAATTTGGTTAAGGAATGGGGAAAATATTGAAAATTGTTTGGTGATGTGTATGTGTTTGATGATGAGCAATTCTAACTTAGGTAGGTGTTAGGTTTAGGCATTAGGTGGGTTTCCTCTCTTTTTTTGTTAAATTTTAAAAACTGACAACAAATTTCACACACCTTCCTCACTAGTCGATTTGTGGTAGATGATGGTTTTTTTGCATTAGGTCTTCTCTATTATCATTTTTGATTTGTGATAGATGACCATTCTTTTGTATTAGGTCTTCTTTATTATTATTGATTGTCATTTCATAGTCATGAGTCCTCCTTGCATGGGGTCTTTACCTGACTTTTATTGATTGTTTGCTTTTGTTTTCTCTTTGGGTTGTGTCTACTTGTGTTATCATTTGCATTGTACTTTTGTTGGATGGGTTCCCATCCTTGATTTTTATTTACAGGGTTTTTCTTTTTATGGCAATTGTTATAAACATCTCACAAACTTAATGCTTTGTGCTCTAATTTAGATGAATAAAGTCGGATTTTATTCCTCATTTTTGCTAATTGTAACCCAAGAGTCAAGAATGCTTCAAGAGAAAAACTTGTAATATTTTTTTTTATTCAAAGGCTAAAATGGGTCTAAATGTTTTGAAATCCTAGAAACTCATGAGTTCATTTTTTTTTACTTTGTTACACATCTCAACATCTGTTTTTAATATTTTATTTAGTTCACATTTTATTTTCAGAAACATGAGGGAATTATATGTTTTAAAAAACTATCATGGTCTTATGGAAGAGGCAAGGAAGAAAAAGCCAACAACCCAAGTTTGAAAGACCCATGTTGGAGTGTTTTCACAATAGATGGACTGGAGCTAGAAACTTCTGCTTATAGTGGGCAACTTAGGTGGGCAATTGACCATCCCGGTTACTTGTTGCCATTCCATGGATTCTTTGAAGTAAAGTGGTCCACAACTTATGGTTTGGGTGGGAAATTAGGTAAAATGGGCCACAAATTATGGTTTAAAATGATGCTCACTTTTTTTCCCTCCCACTTTCACACGGGGTCAGTGCTTGTTCTCTATTCCACTGGAAAAACACACCCCCTTCACCAAACCCAAAAGAGAAGTACAACAAATTTGAAGAGAGAGAGTCATGCATCCTCTTGAGTGATTAACTAATGGAGCCATCTTTTGCCACATTTTCACTTGGATTTTAGACAGGTGGGGTGTGTCAAGAATGAATCATAGAATTGAAGGGCAAATTGAAATGTTGCCCACCTACCAACAAAATTGTATAAAATTTTCTCAAATTTTCTGAAATTTTTTTTGAAATATGGCAACAAAAAAATCCCAAAATTCACTTTTTAAAAAAAAAATCACAAGCACTGTGCAAATAAGGACACTATCAATTGGGAAAGGACAAGTGGGGGAAGAGGAGCAAGATTTATGGAGCAAACAGTCTCCACAATTTATTTTTAAGGCTAATGGTGCCAAATGCTGAGAATGTTATTGATCTAATAATCCCTAGTGAATATGAAGCAAAGTGACACATCTCATTCTCTAATTGATTTAAATTTCAATGTCCATTTGTGTAATTGCCCATTCCATCATACATGCTAACCAGCTTTTTTTTGAAAGAGCCATATTCATTGGCCCAACAGCAAAAATTTTTGGACCATTGAGCACTCCCCAATGGTAGGTAGCACCTCTTGGGACTCCTAGTTTCAAAATAGGAACAAATGTATTCCCCAAGAGCCTACTGTGAACTTTTCAATTTATATACGTGAGAGTTGAACTTTGGGCAAACTGTATGGGATAAAATGTGAACGGCTTAAGGAACAACTTGAGAGCTTGGGGAATCTCAAGGGAACATGATGAGAACATTTTGGGAACACATTGGGAACAAGGAAGAAAAACAAAAAATGCCTCCCCCCCCCCTACCCCCAAAGTTGAAACTATGGAGGCTTCCCAAAATAGAAGATTCTATGGAAAGATGGAGTGCCTCTCCCTTTGGCCCACCTATATAGGTGAGAAGGGGAGGACTTTGGGGAAAACATATGGGACTAAAGCGAGGTGCTATTGGGGACACCCTTGGGGAACACATTGGGAACAAGGGAAAAATGAAAAAAAAAATCCTCAGCTCCCCCTCCAAAACTTAAAAGAAAAAAAACCAAGGCACTTTGAGTGCATGCTGAGCCTTCTCATTGGCTGCATGAAATTTCTATGTTCCAAAACTGTTCATCACCATTTTTGGCCTGGGCTAATACCCGCATTATAAACTGGGGGTACTCATTTAATGCTTAGTCTGTGGTTTGGAAGCTGCATTCCTAAGGCTGGTGACAGATCTGTTACAAACTTGGGCCTCCAGTTTCAAACACAAGATATTGTCCTTTGCTTAGGGTGGACAATGCTCTTCTACACCACAAAAGCAAACATGAGTAGGTGCTACCTAATACTAGTCCAATAATGTGACACTCAGTTTAGGCCTGTACATAGGATTCCAATACAGTGCTCTCCTCTAAAGGCAAATACGGCTTTTTGATTGCCCAAACATGATGATTGACCCAGGTGGTGATATTTCAAGGGTTTAGGGTTTAGGGT
>Ga0116231_10001952_pt1 | contig 42995 bp, 32 predicted proteins | sample S1TSphgellanicum_2_FD_89695 | JGI IMG/M metagenome (GOLD analysis project Ga0116231, IMG submission 89695) | Host-associated microbial communities from peat moss isolated from Minnesota, USA - S1T2_Fd - Sphagnum magellanicum MG | ecosystem: Host-associated > Plants > Peat moss > Unclassified... | reverse complement strand
TATTGTACAAATCAAAATGGAAGACAGTTTTTCATTAAAAAAAAATATAAAAAAGTACTCTTTTTTTTTTTTTTTTTTTTTTTTTTTTTTTTTTTTTTTTTTTTTTTTTTTTTTTTTTTTTTTTTTCTTTTTTTATTTAAATATCAAAAAAAACATTCTTTAATAAAATAAATTTCATTTTGAAGAAAGAAAACCAAAAAAAAAAAAACACAAAACGCATGTTTAGAGAGAGAGAGAGAGACATTTTGGTACCTACCAAAACTATCAACCTACCAAAATGGATTTCAATGGAGCTTCAACGTGAAGAAGAAGAAGAAGAAGAAAAAAGGTGGTGACATATTTTGTGGGCAATAATGTGTTTTTTTGTTGTATTGTTATTGTTGTTGTTGTTGTTGTTATGATTTGAGGTTTGTTTTTGGAGTTGCAATTTGGGGTTTGGGGATTTGGGATTTGTTGGGTGGGTGGGTTGCTTGCTTGCTTGTTTGGTAGCTTGGTGGGGTTTGTTTGTGTGTCTAGTGTTGCGTGAGCTTTTTTGTTTTGTTGAGTGTTTTGTTAGTAAAGTGTTGTTGTGTGAACTTTTTTGTTTGTTTGTTTGTTTGTTGGGTGTTTTGTGTTTTGTTGGGTTTTTGAGTTTTGTGGGTTTTAGGGTTTGGTGTGTGTTTGTGTGTTGGGGGAGCGGGGTGGGTGGGTGGGTGGGGAGGGAATTGTGTTTAGTGACCATGGCAGATGGACCTTTGCCGCAGCAGCAAGCGTCGACAGACCAGCAGCAGATCGCCAGTGCTAGCATTCTGTTGCAGATCGTCATGCTAGGCTTGTCCTTCGTGTTGGGTCATGTGCTGCGGCGTCACAAAATCTACTACATCAATGAAGCCAGTGCATCCCTTCTGCTCGGTAAGGTTTTTTGTTTTCTCTTTCCAGGTTTCTTTGAGCTTCAGGATATTGGGTATGAATGTACATTATCTTTTCATCATCACCATCATCATCATCATCATCATCATCATCATCATCTTCTTCTTCTTCTTCTTCTTCCACGGGTTGGGTTGGAACCTGCAAAGTACTGGGGTAAGTTGAGCTGCTAGGAAAGCTTTTGGAAGCTTTTGGATGCAATGCTGCATGTGTGATGGCAGTAATAAGAGAGAGACATTCTTCAAGGGGCTCAATGTGGTTGGGTAATTGGAGCTCCTGATGGATTCAGGGCCCAATTTTGGATGCAAGATTATTTCTCTCATGAAATCAGTCAAAGAAAAAAAAAATCCCCTACAAAAGAAAATTGAGCAGCTTACTCAATTGTGACAAGCCTGATTTTAAAATTTTCATTGAAATCTGTTTCTTGATCTGTTATGATCAAGCTTGCAATTTGTTCACAGCTCCATCAACTCTGTTGGTAGGGTTTTTATGATCAAACTTGTGATGTGTACTTCTATTTGCGGCAGTGGTGCTTGAAGAACATTGGAATGTTGCAATTTGTGACTGATAAAATGTGGCTTTTGTCTAAAAGGGCTTTTTGTTGGTGCTATTGCAAACATTTCCAACACTGAAACACATTTCAGGTAATGCCCATCATGCACTTGTTCTTTTTTTTACCCCCATGGAATCATATTGTGTGATTTTCTTGTTATGAACTTCAGGTTTCCCTCTCATGATAATCATGAGTACTATTTATTGCTGTTCTATAGATTAGAAAAAGTAGGATGTGCAGTGATCAACCGAGGGTGCTCATTGTGGTGGATACCCACATTCTATTTGCCTCAAGGAATTTTATGTTTTGCTGACTTGTGAATCAACGGTGGGTCTTGCAGACAATGGTTCAACTTCCATGAGGAGTTTTTCTTTTTGTTTCTTCTTCCGCCAATCATATTATATCCTCATAAACTGAAGAAGGATTTTTTGTTGTTGTTTGTTCATGTGCTCATCTTTGTCACTTCAATCTGTAAGTAGAGTTTTCTGCTTAAGGGGTGTTTTATGTTCATTACACAAGCTTGTCTTTTCAGTTATAATTTCTCTCTAGCATTGGCACAGGAAGGATGTTGGAGAAATCCTTGACACAAAGGATTTCACCGAGTCTGGATTCAGCCTTCATCCGGTATAGCACATTTGCCTGGATTGACATTTTTTTGGTGATTTTCTGTCATGTTCTTCTGTACAGAAAATTGTCATGACCAGCATGAATGATTTCCAGCTTGGGATTTCTTCTTCTTGACAATCTGATGTTTGCTTGTTCAGAAACCATTCTTTTCCAACTTTGGCGCAATTTGCATCTTTGCAATCTTGGGAACTTTCATTGCATCTATTATCACTGGAATCCTAGTGTAAGTGCTACCCCTAAACCTTAGCTATTGTTTGGCAGATTACAAGAAACATCTTTTGGACTTTTACCAACAGCAGCAGCAGCAGCTGCAGCTTGGACATTATCTGATTTGCTATTATTCCTTGTGTGATCTCCTTGGACTTCTTTTACTCATGTTGTCAAGGAGGTGTATCTTTGCAGGTACTTGGGTGGTTTATTTTTCCTTATGTATAGGCTTCCATTCCAAGAGAGCGTCATGTTTGGGGCTCTCATCTCTGCAACAGATCCTGTTTCGGTTTTGGCAATTTTCCAGGTACCAAATTCCTTATCATTACACAATGTGAAATGCTCGGATTGCCTTCTGGAGGGAGTTAGGAATTTCATCATCGTCGTCAGTGATGATGTGAATGCTTTTTCCAAGCAAGGAAAGCTGGAGTTCATTTTCTTCTAGGGTTTTGCTCAATTTATTTTTTGTGGTTGTGAAAGTAGTCACATAAAACATTGCATCTGGTGGATTTCACAGGAGCTTGGAACAGATGTGAATCTCTATGCTCTCGTATTTGGCGAGTCTGTTTTGAATGATGCAGTAATGCCTCTACAACTCTCATGGTCCCTGAGATTCAATTGTTCATGGGCATTGATGTTCAATGTGCAGGTTTTTGGTTTAGGGTTTAGGGCTTAAGGTTTGTCAGTTTATAGCCGGTTGGCAAGTTGTCAACCCAAAGATGATTTAAAGTTGCACTGTTCTAAGTCCCACCCCATGTTTGTAGCCTTGCCTCTTACAAGGCATGTTGTTAGAAGAAGGATGTTTTGCTTGTTACATTTTGTCTTCTTTCTTCCAGTCGACTTACTGTACCTCTGGGCTGGGTTGGGTATGTGTGATTATTCTACTGAAGGTTGCAATTTCGCTGTACAGGTGAGTGCTGTGACAGTTGTGCTTGTTGATTGCATTTAAGGGTTGGTGCCCATTTCTATTGAGCATCAATATGTTTAAACCCAAGTAGTATAGAAAATCTTTGTTGTGTGCATATGTAGGTACAAATATCTGTTCTTGCCTTTCTGCTCTTTGTGCAGCTTGCGATTTTGTGAATGATTTTGTGAATAACTATTGGCTGCTGTATACAGGAGTCCCTGAGAGAACTGAGCTTTTGTAGATCTCCACTGCAGTTAGTCTGCTGGAAAAATATTGTAGACCTTGTCATGTAATCTTTGTGTCGAATGTTCCCAAACATGTGTGCTTTGTTGTGGATGTTGAGCTGCTCAAATTCATTTTTTCACTGAATGATAACTGCATGGATTTTTCCACCAACCACTGCAGGACATTGATGTCAGTGCGGCAGCATCCATTGGCTGATCACAGTCTCACGACTGCTGTATGGAGCTTCTTGGAGCTATTTATCGGGTCACTCTCTACAGGTTCTTTCTGTTCAACCCCACTACTTTTGTAATGGTGGAAGTGATTTTGGACCGTGTAGATAGGAAGCAATTGATGTCTGTCAGCCCTTGGCAGCCAATTTTTTCTAACTGCAATTTTTCTCACATTGGTGCAGGGGTTGCTGTGGCACTAATTTGTGCATTAATATCCTTCATTATTTTTTGACGTTCTGGATCAAATGTGTTGGGGACTAGCTGAAAAAAACTCTTGACCAGAGCTTACAGACATGAAAGTTTGGGGATGACTGTCCGTCCATTGAGTTTGGTTGTCATTTGTGTTTGAGAATAGTTTGCCTGCTTGCACTTGGTGTTTGTATATGGCAGTAACTGACTCAGAAGGATCCTTGACCTACCACACCTCTTCAAGTATGCAGGCCTTGCTGTGCCCAAGTAACTAATTCTTCAAAACCTGCTGTTTGGTTTCAAACAATTTCATTCCATAAGGAGCTTCAACAGAAAGCTGTGGCAAGGCTTTATTTTTCTTTTTGTTACACTGCAATTTTTGGAGGTTTCTAGTAATTCCATTCCTGCATAGTGACACTTTGCTATTCCAATTCAGTGCAGAAGCTCATGTGTTTCTTTGTTAATTTCTTTTTTTGGGTGCAGCTTACATAATCTGGAGTGTTGTCTAATTGTGCTGTTTCCATACTTCTCGTAAGTAAAAATGTCTAGACCAGCTGCAAATATGGTTGCTCAGATTCCTATTTCAGACTCTTGAGCTGTAGCATAAAATGAGAAATTTTAGACAGGCTGACTATACACCCTCTTTCTGTACAGGAGTGTAACCTCCAGGTTTTTCCATTTTAGTAGGCTGAGGAATATTAATTGCATTTTGTTATTCCAGAAATCCTTGAACTATGATGGGTATTGAATGTGCTTGGCATTTTAAGGTTGATAAATTTTCCGGAAGGTAAAGGAACGTTCTGATTGACCTTATATGTCTTTCTGTATCAATAGGTACATGTTGGCTGAGGGATTAGGCCTGTCAGGGATTGTGGCTATTCTCTTCTGTGGAATTGTGAGTGCATGGGTTTTTCACGTGCCATTATATCAAGTATTAGTTTATTGCTGCAATTTTAAGACTGAAAAAATATTTTAAAATTTTACCTTTTGATTGTTGGTGTACTCCTCACATCTGGTTTTGTCCCTGGCAGTGTCTAGTCACCAAAAATATATATACATGATTTTCTTTTACCCTACCTGCGTTGAAGACAGTCTGACAAGTGCACTTGATCTGTTGCCTTATTCTTCACTATTTCACCTGCAGTTAATGAAGCACTACACATTTCCAAATCTTTCAGACAGTGCACAAGCATTTACGGCAGGTTTTTTCCAGCTGATATCTTCACTGGCGGAGACCTTTGTGTATGTATATCACACCTGTGTCAGGTTGATTGCCTGTATGTGTGTAGGTCGTCGTCTTATTATAGAACAAGATGTTTTCTTTTGTTGCTTTCATGTCTGACCAAATTTACTCATGACGGGTGTAGGGGTTTAGGGTTTAGGGTTTACTCATGATGGGTTTGAAAGTAAAGCTCAATCTCATGTGACAAACTGACCTGAGATGTTTTCATCTGGCATGCTGCAGATTCATCTACATGGGTATGGATATTGCCATCAAGCAGCACAGCTGGTCTCATGTTGGATTTATATTCTTTTCTATTGTATCCTTTGTAGCAGTTGTTGATTGAGAATTGATTTTCATTTTTACTTTGGGTTGATTTGGTCGGCATGCATGCTTATGCTGATGCTGTAACCATTCTTACCTTGACAGTGGGTGTGAAAAAGGTTCTGGTCTGATAGATCTGACCCTGCAGGGCTTCCTTATGTACTTCAGCCTGTAGAAGGGACTTGCAAGTAAAATGTTTAGGATGATTGCAAAAGGAACCTCTAAGATGTAGCTGGGATCAACATGTTTTTAGCAGTATTTACATGTATTGTAGAGTGTATACGATATGTGTTGAGACACCATTTTGGGTATGTTTCCTTTTGTCCTTAACTCAGGACATCAATCCACTGAAAGGTCTTCATCATCATGGCAAGGTATGAAACTCAATCTGTAGAATAGAAGTAGACTAGAGGAGATTACAGGACCATTTGATTATTAGCTTGAGAATTTCATCATGCTCAGGAAACTCCTATACCTAAAGAAGCTCACATATCCTTCTCCTGGATCTTCTATTTCTAGCTGCTGACCAGAGTCCTTGAGCTGTGTTAGACAGTCTTGGGGAGATTTAAATCTGTAGTTTGTTGTTTTAGTCATTGAGATGCAACTGCCTACTGACTGAATCAGTGGACACTAGCAAACTCGAGATGGGATTTGGGTCAATGCTGTTTCCATGGAGTTGTTTCTCAATTTACATTTTTTTTGCTTTTTTCTTTGTTGTGGTGTATAACAGGGCTGCAAATGTGTTCCCATGTGCATACATTGTCAACATGCTTCGCCCTGCATCAAGACAAATTCCTATCAACCATCAGAAGGCTCTTTGCTTCAGTGGTATGTGACATTGCAAATACACCCTAATACAGGACTGCAAGAGGTGTCATGTTTATTAGGACAAAAGAAGAAGTTTTAGTGAAGCTACTGAGGATATTGTGTGCACTGACATTATGGCCACTGTATTTGATTGTTTCACTGAACGGCCAGGCTTGCGAGGTGCCATGGCATTTGCACTGGCATTGCAGTCAGTTCATGACTTGCCCGAGGGTCATGGTGAAACAATTGTCACAGCAACTACAGCAATTGTAGTTTTGACGGTGAGCCACACTATGTTTCACTTGTCCCACTAAAAAATTGTCCACTGATACCCACCATCATTAATGGTTTTACCTCCTCCTGGAAGTCCTTTGCCTATACCAGAGATGTTTCCAGCTTATTTCTAGTGTGAAATGTGTGCTATTATTTATTGGCCTGACCTTCCATTGTTGAACTAGAGCACCCATTTCTTGTGAATGTTATGCTAGAGTGTGCAATTTGGCATCAGGGTTACTTTCAAGGAGTGTGTGCACCAACATTGTCCCACTTTGAAACCATAAGTTCCAAATTTGAATGGATTGCAGGTGATTGTATTAGGTGGCTCCACATCAACAATGCTGGGAAAATTGGGAGTGGCAGAGGCTGCACATGGCAACAATCTGGATGCTGATGTGAGTTCACAGCCTTCCATTTAGCAGTTGGTAGTTACAACACAAGTCAGGTGTGTATAACTGAAGAGAATTGCACATGTTACAGTGCAAAGTGTTTTGGTTGCCATCTGGTCAGGAGGTGCATTGCCTCCTTGATTTCCAAGTTTAGAAGTCAATAACAAATTGGATACCTTTCTACAACAGGGTGATGAGGAGGAAATTGAGGGGCTGACAAACAGTTTTGATGATGAGGAGGCTGCATCGATGACTCCCCTTGACAACCTCACAGTGAAGCTGCAAGAGATTCGAAGAAGGTACTATAGTGTTTCTATGTGTAGGGTAAACCCCAAGGGGGCGGGCTTTACCAGGATAAGGGCCCCAGAGGTGGAGCCTAGCATGGGCCCAAATCCAGTAAAGCCCACCCCTGAGGGCTTTACATGGCATAAAGACTGCTGCCCATTTTATTTTATTTTCATTTTTTTCCCATCATACCAGGTGTCACCAGGGAAAAAAACGACTGTGGGTGTCTCAAAAAACAGAATGCCTGCCTCTGCAGGCGTTCTGTTTTTCCAAATGCCTTTGGGTTTTTCACACTCTATAATGGTATCTGCAAATGCACTATGAAAAAATGAGCTGGTCTTTACAAGTTCTGGCCAAGTTCATCTGCGTTGCTTCAACCATGTAATTGTAGCTGGCTTTGGTTGAGCCAGTTGAGCTTCATAATACATTTGCAAAATGACTAGGCTGACTTCTGAGGATCATTTCTGGATGTTGTCAGCACTGCGACATTTACTGCAATAGACAAAAATTTCTTGAGACCCTTCTTTACAAAAGACGACAAGCGTCGAAACTCCACAGAGGGCCATGGTAAGGGTATGCCAAAATGCATTTCCTTGTGCACACAGCTATTACACTTCTCAGTAACTGGTGTCTTGATTTGATGGTAATTTGATGATCATGTAGCCTCTTTACTCTTTGCTTTGGTTGCTTTGTCTGGGCTCTGCCTACATGTAAGATGCAAAACTACCAAGAACAGATTTGAGGAAAGCTTGTGTGGGCCAGGAAAGGAGGTAGGAGACTCACAGAGGGGCTTATCTCAAGCTCTGGATGAAAGGCAGACAAAAAGTACTGGAGCTCTGAATGGGATGCTGGCAGAGGACGCAGCAGCAATGTTGGATGAATCCAGGCTATGGCGTAATCACTCATCAACCCATCTTGTACAAAATAGGACAAATATTGTTGCAGGGCAAAGTGGGGAGAGCGAGCAACCTATCAGACCTGATTCTGCGGATAGTACTCTCCAGCAGCCAAAAGAAACTAGACTACAACAATCAAGTACGCTTCCCAGAAGTGAAAAGAAGCTTAGACGGCCCTCAGCATAAGAAAAACCCGGCATATAATTTTTTTCTGAGACTACCCAATATCCTTTTAACTGTACTAAAACTCTTCAGCAGATGGTTAAAGCCTTAGGCTTCAGTAATGAATCCATTCTTTGATCTCATTGCCTGGGTGCAGGCTCATTGGTTCATTAACAATTTTAGTGCGATGTTTTAGTCCATCCAGAATCATCATATTATTTGGCAAAGACATTGTGGAGGCCCAAATACCGTTGCATAGGTACATACTCTCACCTGAGTTCCTTACTCGGTTTTTTGGCCTATGGCTTTGATGATTGAATTGGGTCTTATTTTTGGGTACAATGGGTCACTTACAGACCTTTTGAGTTCATAAACAGACAATTTTGTGCTCTTTCTGTGTTTGGTTTTCAATTGCATGGTACTTGGGTCATTGCATTCTTTGTGTTGAAATTTAGAGACTTGGTATAGGATTATCAATGGGTACTCTGGATGAGATTGACTCAGTATGGATGGACTAAGGATGGACCAAAATGAATGAAAATGGATATTCATTGATAAACTAAATTATTAACCTACGATATTTCATGAAACCTTTTTTTTGGGTTTTAAAAGCTATTTGATGCATTCAAGGATGAATTGATGAAATTCACAAATCTCAGTTTGCAACAGAAATCACATTAGCAATGAGCACACTATGTTTAACATAAAGTACCTCATCCTCATGTTTTGGATTTCTCTAAGTCACCCTGGTTGGGAACCAAATTCCCAAACTAGGGATTAATTAGAAATTAGTTTCAACTTTAAATTGAATGAAAGGTCTTAAAGAGGTACCCTAGTTGGGTTTAGAAAGTATGGGTACAACATTTAGGTTTTTGAGGTTAATTGTGAGTTGTTTATTTGAAGGTTTTCCCTTCAAGGGTTCCTTTTCATTTTCCTCCAGAGTTTGGGTTTTAGGGTTTACTTTATTTATTTTTCTTTTTAAGGTTTGGGTCTTAAGGTTACTTTGAAAGTGTTTTTTTAAGGTTTAGGTAGTAGAGGTTATTTTTTAATTGTAATTTTTTTGGGTTTTGGGTTAGGGTTATTTTTTAGTAGTTTGGAAAAAATGGGTTGTTTTGGTAGTTTTTTGGCATGTGAAAAAACTATAAGATTTTAGGCAAGAAAATCAACTTTTGGGAACTTTTAAGGTTTTGGGGAATCTAAAAGAAGTCCAATCCACTTTCAAAGTTTTTATCTTTCTCATTTTCACAAATGGTCTCCTTAAGCTCCTCTTCTTTAAATGAGAGCTCTAGTTCATCCTTGAGCTTTACTGAATATTTGTTTGATGACATGAAGATGGAAGACATCATTTGTTTTCACTTTATACTAGTTGCTATCAACTTTCTTGAATTTTTCATTATAAGAGAGATGGAAAAAGGTGTTGGGAACCTAGTGGATCCCAAGGTTGTCGTTTAGGATGTGTTGCATTGTCCAAGACCTTTTCTAATTTTACTCTAGAGATATTTGAGGAGTTGGCATTGCTTTTGAGTGCTATAATCATGAGCGACACAAGATCTACATTTGAAGTTGACATTCTAACTAGGCTTTCATCAAATTTGAGCCCTAAAACATTACCAACCAAAGTTCATTGTGTACATGAAACACAAGAATATAAGCATGTTTGATGCATTCATATGGAATTGGGCAAAACACATATATGTGATGATACAATCTTTAATGCATCTTGCATTAATATTGTAGTAGCTCATGAAATTTGTTGGCCCATAGTTGAAAAGAAGGGGATTCTAGTTAGAATGCTTCCAAAGTTTCTAACGGGCATTGGGTTAATTGATAAGACCCTAATCAATATCCATAAGCCTTTGAAATGTAAAACCCCACATGAAAACATTCAAAGGTAGGAAAAAGATTTATTCCATGAAAAATATTGTAATTCTTGATTAGCACGATTTGTTCATTTATTTGGATACTAATTGTCTAACTTATTTTCATGAATTGACGATTGAAAAATGGATGGGATTCTAAGGATCCAAAAAGGGTGGTTGGGAAGTACACCTTATTTCTTCACCTTCTCGTACCTAGGGTGTGACTTGTGCATTAGGAGAATGAACACCCTTGTGACCCACCTCTTGTGGAACATTTTGCATTTCAACTTTTAATCATGATCCACCTTACTTATCTTTTTTTTACAATCTTTAATTTCATCATTAACAATGTAAATATTATTTAGTCGATATGTTTTACAACACTAAAAAACACATTTAAATTGGACAAATTTGTTGTTTTTATTTTGCAACCAACCTATTGTGTTTTTGTTGCACAAACCACCATAGGTCGTGGGCTTTAACGACTTGTTATGTACAAATATCACTTACAAATGGACTTAGTCAAACAAAATGTCATAATGTTTGCAAGAAACATTTAAATATTTTTTAATTAAAAATATTGTTGTAAATCCATGACACCTTGGATTATTTTTTTCAGTACGATGGTGCAATGCAATATAAGCATGGTAATCAATTTGAATTTGTCCATGGATTGATATTCAAATATGTTTCATCAATGTATTTACTTTTTTTGCATTAAATGTTGGAATAATAGTGGTGTCTTTGCCATTCATGGAGGCTATCCAAGTTATTTACAAAGAACGATTGTTAGGTTTTGATATTCCGCAACATGTTAAAACCATAAAAAAAACTCAATAAATTACTAAAATTTGAAAAGGTGAAAGACAAGTTTGATTAAGATGAAGAGTTGAATAAAAGTTTTGAACTATTTGGTTTCATGTTTTTTATGGATATTGACAATATTGTAACCATCATTTGTCATTTAAACATGTTAAGAGAGATGGCAACTAAATATGGTGGCCATTTCTTGACATGGTAGCTATATGAAAAAATCAAAATGCAAGGAATGTAGTCTAATGGCAATGTTTGGTTTAAAATGGACCAAGGAATATAGACAACAAATAATTTTATTCAATATCACTATTCAAATAATTGCTTTTAAATTGTTTGTAAATTGTCTTCATATTAGTTGTTGGTCATGTAAAGTTAATATTGTTTGAAGTGTAGTGTTGATTGAAATGCTTCAAGTACACACATTTTAAGACAATCATTAGTGGAAATGGGGAGCCACAACTAACAACAAGTGAACTTGATTTATTTACTATTAATTTGGCAAATCAATTGAATCATTTTATTTTGCCCATGTTTTCCAAGTGTATTGAAGATGTGGAAGATTTGTATGAATCTATTAAAGGTTAGGGTAAAATTGAAGACTTTTTTTTGAACTTTCCCCACGTTGATAAAGACAATTTTAAATTCAAGTACATCATGTGATTTTATTTTCATAAGTATTTTTATATAAATTCATTGCATTTACATGCAAACCATTGCAAGTTCATTGTAATGGTCAGTTATAATTATTTTAGTGTGTGCATTAGTTTCTTTCCAAGGATAAAATATTCATGCCAAAAGAGAGTTTGTGTTCCCTAATTATATAATATTCAAACCACAACATGGTATTATTTTATATACATTTTGTAATAGAATCCACCATGGTATGAAACAAAACATCAAGTACACTTATTTTGGTGTGGCTTTAATTATTCAAGTAAAGGTCACCATAGTAGGAGTAAACAAACAATTGATATTTCAATAGGCACGTATAGTTGTTATTTATTCATGTTTTGATATTTATATTTTTATTACATATCTTACAACTTTTGGAGGGAAAAATTGATGTTTTGCTTGGTGGGTTTTTGTACATAACATTCTATAAACATTTTTTTAATATTCATTTATTTTCATTAGTCCATGTACTTACAAATTTTTGGAAGACGATTTCTATCATAAGTGAAAGTTTGTAGAGTGTATGTGTCCCTTGATTATATAACAATGATTATGCATCCAATACCCTTAAGTTAAAGCTTGGTCGTGGACATTTTGATTAAAATAAAAAAATGCCATTGCATCAAGTGTTATGCACAATACGAGCACAACAATTATTTGAATTTTGAAATGTAGCACATGGCCCATTCATAGTTAGGGTACCACAATAAGAACCATGATTTAATCTTGTCATGTGTCTTATGTTTATGAACAAATTTATGAACACTTTTAAATGTTAAACAACAAAATGTGGATGTTTATGTTTGATCCTTCAACCAATAAGTGAAAAAATGGTTAATAATTTAAATAATTGAACAAATTTTGAATGTCATGTTGAAGTATAAACCAATAATGAATGCATGATTCAATAAAACTTCTAGGATGGATATTTAAAAAAATTTACTGTTAAGATCATATTAAAAAATCAAATAATAATTCTTACATTAAACCATTGGAATGTAATTTAATTATTTAGAAATTTTATTTGATTTTCCTTATTAATGCAATATTTTTGGTGAAAATTTTCAAATTTATAACATCACATCCACAATTTTTGGTGTTTTATAATATTAAAACTTTATGCCAGATTAATGATCATGTAAAACATACTTTATTATGTTGGTGGGAAAAATATTTTTAATACTATGGATTCCTTGTCAATAATTTTTTTCAATGGGACATGGTTTTTAAATTGTGTTCTAAGACATATTTAATCATCAAAATTGTGATTTTTTACCACATTGATAGTAATGTACATTCCTATCTAACAAAATAATAAAAACAACATAACTTGTAAGTTATATAAATCATAACAATTTTGTAATGGGATGATCATTTTGTGTAGCACAATTGTGAATGCCCTTCACAATGTTTTAAATGTAATTGAAATGACTTTTCAAACTTGAAGTTATTAAAACATGAAAAATCAAACTTTATGACATTTAACAACCATTATTATCAATCAAAATGTTTTTACAACATTAGTGTCACAATGTCATCACAATTACAATATTTTAGATGTGTTTGTTTTATGGATCTTTTGGTTGCACACCTCACTTGGGCATTAACGTGTCCTTTCCTTTGTTGTACATGAAAACAAGTGATTTGTAAGCATTGTTCACTTTGTCCATTAAGTTTTGAAGCCATTTTTTCAAAATGACATTGTCAAACCCTAATTGTCTTTTCTTGTAATGAAATCTCAATAGATAATTTGGTCAATTGCTTTTATAATCAAGTTTTGTCATGTTGGTTTGTGGGTTGTTTATGCCAGATTATCTCCTAGAGGTTGAAACAAATTACTCAATAATTATGGGAGGAACATTATCATGACAATTGGCATAAATCTTGTAGTTTTGCAATCATTTTGTTATTATCCACACCCCCACTTTTATTTTGTGTGCAAGTTTTAATTTGGCCAACTTGTGTTGGTCCATGAATGGTTACAAGTCAAAGTTTGTTGAAGTTTGTCGATTGTATCAACTCCATACATTATTGATAAAATTTATTTGTTCCAACAAAGTTCATATTTTTTTAAAAAAAAACACTAAACTTTTGAAAATAATATGGAACACAATGCAATCATCAACAATAAAGTAGAATGTTGGAGAAAATAATCCCCAATGGCATAAATAAAAACATTAAACAATGGATTTCAAAGGGACAATTACTTTCAAGTGATTTGTTTAAAAATTAAGTCTTAAATCCTTTTATTTAGATCACTCAATTCAACGTTTATTGATTTAATAATTCAAAAATCTTGTGGGAAGCAAGTTGCACATCTTAATTGTAATATCTTTTGTCAAATAGCTAAAAGATCTTCTTTCACATAGGGTGGCACCAAATGGTTAATATTATTTTCACATGTTGAAATTTATTTTCAAAAAACTAAATTTTATATAGATTTTTTTTGCAACTAAATAGTGTTGATAACAATATCATTTAACAACAATTCACAACATACAATAATGTGCAATAACAAACATTTCATGTGATGTAAACCTTTGGTTTAGGTACATCATCATTCATGGTGGATTTTATAGTACACATCAATTAACAATTCAAAAATTAGATAAAGATCAAATATCAGCATTAGCTTGCAAATTTTCAAAAAATCAAACATTTATTTTTACTATGATTGTTTTGGCATAATAAGTCCACCTTAAAATAATTTTTAAAGTTTAGTTTAATTTTTATAAATTTGATTCCCAATTGTATTTCCATCTATTTACATTACAAATGCATTTTCAATGGTTCATGACATTTTAGATGAAGATGAAGATGATTTTGTTAGGATGGGTCTTCAAAACAATTTGCTAGAGATTTTGTTGTTTTTTGAAATTGATGCATTGTTTGTGACAAAACAAGTCATTAGTGATGATCATTCAACAAATTGGGGAAAAACCAAGGAATTTGCTCTACAAGAGGACTTTAACTTGGTTATGGATGACAATAATAACAAAAAATAATATCAATGTCCATTCCAACATGCATTTGGAAATGATGATGTGAAATTTGTGCGACTATTCAACTGTGTCGATCCTACTACATTAAAAAAAAAAAGGAAATCTAGTAGTATGCTCATGTGATGTTTATTGATATGGATGTTTATGTAATCAATTGTTGAATTCAATAATGTTAGGTCGAGCTATAATGGTATTGCATCATTATAAACCAACATTCTTCTTGTTCTTGACAAAACATTTTGCCTCCTTGTGAGATTTATTCTAAAGACGTTTGTTGCACCATCATAATACCAACATTCTTCTTTGTTGCATTTAATTTGTTAAATCTAGCACTAGTTGGGTGTAGGTACACACAAAGGAGCCAACAAGATTACTTTACATAAGGAATATGATTATTTTTTAGTTTTTTTTCACTTTTTCATATGAAAGATTTTTTGAATGAAGTCTTTTGCAACTTATTATTAAAAATACATGTAGTTGCCCCAATAGATCACATGTTTTATGTTAATCGTTGCTAAATAAATATGAAAATTTCAAAATATATAAATTTTACCAAATTATGCATTTCATCTCAAAAATTTATCATAATTTTGAATTATACCAAAATATGCTAATTATTTTAGGTTTTTGTTTCTTGTATTATAAACTATAACTTTGTTTTGTATGGCATGCACATTACACCCCATTTACATGTGGTAAAAATGACTATTGAAAATTTAGAAATTTGAAAAATATTTCGAATTTCTAAAAATTTTTAATTTCATATCTTTTAAATTGTGAGTGCTTTTTGAATGTGAATAGTAGGCTACAATCATATAATTTTTTTACTATCAAAATTATGTTATTACAATAGTCTTTTACTTAGTCCTTTGTAAAATTAACCACAATCTAACACAACGTTTGTTCAAATTCAAACGTCCTTCATTAAAACCAAAATTCACAATTTAATTTAATGTAATTTTAATTTTAATTCCTCAACATTCATATTAGTCATTTAGCACAACTTGGAATGATTAATATAACTTTAAAATGTCAAGAAAAAAACATATGTAAAAAAGTTCATAGTTTTCATCATTATCCAATATGGTTTTGGGCTCCTACGTGTGTACTCACACCCAAATATAATCATACCTATTGATTTAATGTTTTTGCATTCAAATGTAGAATTGAATAATGTTGACAAGATATTTTCATTGTACAACATTGCGATACGAAAACTTTGCCATGTATGGGAACCCAAACATGGCACTTTGATCTTGGACATTACAAAAATCTTGTTATGTTGTGTTGTTGAAAGGTCCCATAGGTGCATCCATTGCTAGCAAAACTTTTCACCTTATGTTTATGGGTAATAAAATGCCTCATAATTGCATCATTGTAATTTTAAAAACTTATTATAATTAATAATCAATTAATAGTTCACAATAATTAATGCATGGTATTGCACATTGCTTAACACATGGCAATAATGCCATGTCATCATCCAATCATGTATGCTAATGCATGGGTTGCCACTATGTTGAAATAAATGTTTCTAGTTTTGGGTAGATTATGTTTGAAGTTTTCATTGGAATGGAATGTTTGGAGGAGGATTATAGTGTTGAGATTGTCTTAACCATGTGCCAACCATAGATTGCAAAAACTCACAAATATTGCAACAATAAAATGAAATAGACCATATCAAACAAAAAAATCCCCCCAAATGTCAAGCTATATAATGAAACAAACAAAATAATCATAAAATATTTTGTCATATTCTCAAGAGGCATCCTGAAACACCATGCCTTTAAATTATGCCTAGAGTTGGAAAGTTCAAAAGTGGAAATTATCAATCCTAATCCTTACTTCCAAGCTTGAAAGTTCCTTAAAAAATTGAATGAAATGTATGAGGCCAAAATATTTGTGCAATTTTGGAGCATTCCACTCTACAGCTCTACTACTTTGAGATGCTCCATTATGCTTGACACACTTGATGCACTCCATTCTACAACTATTGAGATGCCAAAACTCCAAAACTTTTTCCACACCCAAGCCAAAACCCCAACTAATTTGGCCAAATTCTAGGATCGAAAAAATGCACAAACTTCACCAACTTTGGCTCTTGGGTTCTTGAGCTCCTTTGGACTCCTTTTGTGACTCAAATGAGAACTTTTCAAACTCCTCTTGCAATTCACCCAAAAGCTATTTGGGATTTGACAATTTGTAACTTCTCTCACACAAGTTTCTTTGCCAAACACACAAATCCCTTTGCAAATATCAAAGTGCATGAGCCTATGAATCTTTCTTGTGAGTGTTGTGCCTTCAAGTGAATGAAAAAACTAGATTGAGGGATCAAATTGATTCACCAAAATCAATGAAAAAACTAGATTGGGGGATCAAATTGATACACCAAAATCAATGAAAAAAAATTTGAACCTTGGTTCTTTTCATTTGAAGATATTCAAACCCGAATTACATGTTTTGTCCTAATTCGAACACAATTAAGGACTTCCAATGCCCATAAAACATTACTTTTTAAATAACTTTATTATACTCATGTTTTTAGTTGACCAACATGGTTGTGATCTTCAATAAGATAGATACTCGTAAGTTTACAAAATGAAATTTGACATGACCTATGAACCACAATAGAAAGAGGCGCAAGCGTATTCATTCACATTCAAGAATGCCAAGAAAAAAAAACTCAAATGTGAACATGCTATTATTACTATAAAAGGAGAAATATTTACCATAATCATTTTTCAACATGAAAATAGATTAAAGATTTCAACACTAGACTTGAATGTCAAGATCATTCATTGATTTGGCACTAACCAATGTAATGAAACACATAACAAAAACAACAACTTCAGAGTGACCAACTCTCCATCTCCCCCCCAAGCATATGATAGATTGAGAGAGCTGGTACACCAACAACAACATTGAACAACAACTACTACTACAACTATGACTCTTATCTTGTCTATTGTGTGTGTATGGATAGATTAAAGCAGCATAAATTAAGAAGATCCCTGTTTGGAAATTGATGTAAATCATAAGTTTGAAGAAAAAAAATCCCTTCTTTGGGAATTGAATGATGATGCTGATGCTGATCAGATAGATGATGATGATGATGATGATGATGATGGTGCAAAGATTTGATTCAAATGAAGAGTTTGTAGTAATCTAAGCAGCAAAACATTCTAGGAAGAAATTGAAGAAGTGGGTAGTGATGAAAAATAGAAGTAAAATTGAAGATGATGATGATGATGATGATGATGATGGGTGCTCAAAGATTTGACTGAAATGAAGAGTTTAAGAAACAAACCTTGAGGGCAAAAAAGAAGTGGGTAGTGATGAAATCCTGAAGCAAAATGGAGGATGATGATGATGATGATGGGGATGGTGCTCAAAGGTTTGACAGAATGAAGAATTTAAGAAGCAAACATTGAGGAAAAAGGAAGAAGTGGGTAATGATGAAATCTAGAAGGAAATTTGATGATGATGATGATGGTGGTGGTGGTGGTGGTCAAAGATTTAACTGAATGAGGAGTTTTTGTAGTAAGTTAACCAGCAAACTTTTGAGGAAAAAAATGTTGGGAGTGATGGAAAAATAGAAGCAAAAATGGTGATGACGATGATGATGACGAGGATCATGATGCTCAAAGATTTGATAAAATGACGATGATGATGATGGTGCTCAAAGATTTTATTGAAATAAAGAGTTTGTAGTAAGTAACAAAACATTTGGAGAACAAAATGTGCACTTGTTCTTTGTTGTTGTTGTTGTTGTTGTGGGTTTGTTGTGCCTTGACAACAAACAGTTTTGGGTTTGGAGTAGACAAGGATTTTTGCTGACAGAGAAAGAAAGTGCGCGCGTGTGTTTTCACCTGTCTAGAACAGTCTGTCTCGTGGTGATTTTTTAAATTTCTAAACTGGTTTTATTTTGTGGGGAAGCTACTGTTTGGGGGAGGCTGGTGGTGGGGAAGAAGAGAAGGTCTCTTTTGGTTGGGTTTTTGCTTTTGTGGGTGGCAATTGCATTACTACATTGCTGGACATAAAAATAGTTTTGTGGGGGAGTTGTTTTGTTTGTTGGGTGGAAAGAAAGAAAGAAAGAAAGAAGTCTGAGCATCATTTGCCAGTCAAGCAAGGTAAGCTTTTTATTTTTGGTTGCAAATGAGCTTTCTGTGATTCAATGGTTCTTGGGTTTTGTTTTGTCTTGGTGGGTTGATTCCTTTTGGGGCAGAGCTCTCTGTGGGAAAGCTGTGTGTGTGTGTGTGTGTGTCTCTCTCTCTCTCTCTCTCTCTCTCTCTGTGCAAGTCTCATTCCAAAGTCTTTGGTAACTTTTGTGGATCAAGGACAGACAACAGATTAGGGTTTTGGTTTTTTTTCTTGGGTGATGATGATATCCCATTCTGTGGTGGCTCAAGCGCAGAATGCCCAATTGGGATGTGTCATTTGTCACCTGTTTTGTTTGCAACAAAGGTGAAGAGTTGTTGATTCTTTCCTCTTTAATTTTTCATTTATACATATTTTTGGTGAAGAGATGGTAGGGTGAAGTGTAGGTTGGTTTCTAAGCAGTCAGAGACTGCAAATTGCTATGATACTGCTCTTATGAGCTTGCATTTCAGAATGTGTCACAGCATGAAGCAACTGAGTTCAGTTCCTCTTTGAAACCCATGAATGCAAAAAAAAGAAATTTCCACTTTCCACACTGTAGTTCTAGCATGCTATTTTGTTTCTAGATTCTGACACACATTTCGATTCTGCAGCAAGCAGGGGTCTTATTGCTTGTCTCTTTTTGTTATGAGTCCTAGGGGCACAGCTTGGGTTCTAGCGCAAGGGAAAAATGCAGGTCTTTGTTGGTGCAGTAGACAAGCTCAATAAGCAGCAGAGAAACTTGCAACATCCATATAGTCATGCCACATAGATCCAGAAAACCCTTGTGTTGAAGCTACAAGGTTCTGTTCATTCTCTGCAGAAAAACCACATCTTTGGGTGCCAATTGCAAAGTTCCAATTGAATTTTTGTTTGCAAAATGTGGTGCTTCTAATATCAGTCTGAGAATGTTTGGATTCATGTTTTGTTGACCCATTTTGTTTTTCTTTTGTGTGTCTTGCTCAACTGTATATGTATCATCATCAGCAGTAGTCATGGGGACATGGAAGGGTGATGCTATCTATAGCTGGATGCTTGCCCTAAAGGGAAAAGATCATGCAACAAGTTTAACTGCACAATCAGTCTAGCTTGCTTATGACTGTGTCTCTACTGACTGGATGGGAAATCAGGATAAAATATCATGCGGTCACTCTGTGGGAAGCTTGGAGCTTTATCTCACAAAATCAACCCACTTGGAGCATTTGTGCACCAGAATCACCATGCAACAGATACACCCAGAGATGGTAACAATGATGACAGTCAGCAGATGGCTTCACAAATACCCACGGAATCAGTTCCTACTAGTTCTAGGTGGAGCTTTCACAGATCCCGCAGAAGTGGGGGGCCATGGAGTATGAAACAGTTTTCATCATCACCAGGTGAACTGGATGACATTAGCACCAACAAGAGTGAGATAAGGATTGATGTCAAAGGTGATGAGAGCTCCAACCTGCTGGGTGAGATGGTGATGGCAGGGAATCTAACACTAGCTGGAAAAGGGTTGCCATCCAAGCTAGTACCCCCTGTGGAAGTATCCGCCAAGCTGACCACCAAGACTTTCATCTGGGCTTTGCATTGTCTCTCCCTTGATGATGTAGTTGCGGTATGTTTGCCATTTCAACCTTCATTTCAACATTGCCCCATTTTTGTTAACTGTTCTAGATCCCTTGCAAATGAAGGAACAACAACCCACATGCTCAAATGATAACATGTAGTTGCCATAGTTGATGATGTAGTTGTGGTATGGTACTTACAGTAGTAGTAGCATTATGGTCCAGGTGACATGCTCTGTTGGGAGTCAGCACTTCACAATCCATTCATATGCACTGGTGAAACCTCGATGGATACCTGGTGCTTCATCACGCAGATGCCGCACTGACTTGCAATTCAGAACATCAAATAAAGAGGAGGCCTTGCGTTGGGCTACAGCGTTTGGTGAGCATGGCTGCCACGTGAATGTTCTACCGTCTCCCCCAAAGCAGCATCAGCTACAGATAAATGGAAGCCCTCCTGTGAAAGAGCAGGTGGTGATGGTACAGAGCCCTGTCAAGTGCCGCCCACAACCAGTGATGCTGGTGGTGATCAACCCTCTCTCTGGTCAAGGACGCGCTCTTAAGGTTTTTTACAGCAAAGTGCAGCCCATTTTTGAGGTATAACTCTCTGTCCCTTGAGTAGAGCCCATAGTGCATGTTGTCTTGTTTAGAATCACGGAGTGAATAATTGGGTTGTTGAAGGCATTTGAATAAGTGTACTCCTAAACACAGTTTGAGTGAGGCGGGTAACAGCTTGCAGGGATTAAACTGACGGTGGTGGAGACAACCCATCCACACCATGCTCAAACTTTGGCATCCACTGTGGAGCTCTCCAAATGCCCTGATGGTAATGATCTTGGTGGCGGTTTATTTGAATACATGACACTTATGGATTGTTGGCTGTTTATATTTCCAGCTTCTAGGTCTGAGCTCTAGCAAGATCACATGTACATTCCCAGACAATTGTGGTAGGAATTGTCATTTCACCAGTCTAACATTTCTGTCATCCCCATTCTGATTGATGTACATGGCAGTGCAGGCATAATTTGTGTAGGTGGTGATGGCATCGTTAATGAGGTAATGTATTATTGTTTTTCCAATTTTTTGCTGTTCCTCCCTGAAACTCATGTATGTTGTGTTATTTTCCAATAAAGTTCCATCATTGGTCCTACCAAAATGCAGTTTTTAAAAGATTTCCCTCACATTTATGTCTTGAAACTTTGATTTTGATTCCAGGTGATTAATGGGTTGTTAAGCAGAGATGATGTGGAGGCAGCTTGCACAATTCCCATTGGCATCATTCCAGCTGGGTCCGACAACTCGCTTGTCTGGACTGTGCTGGGAATTCGTGATCCAATAGCTGCTGCTCTCATGATAGTCAAGGTAAAAAAAAAAGCTGTATCAATCACCTTAGTTACCAATCACATCCACTGCAGAGATAACCATCTGCTGGAAAATCTGAAGAATGTACCCTTCTAGATTTCTGATATGGCTTAATTTGTCGACTTCAACCGTCTGTGGAACTTTGAAGCTTGAAGCTACAGGATCTGCATTGCCAAACTTTACAGTGAATGGTAATATGTCCTGCAGACATGATTTATGCATTACCTTTTCCAGGTCTTAACTAACTGGTGCAGCTGAAATAGGCTGAAGCTCCAACCCAAATATATGGTAGTCTCATTGGTTCCATGGGTTTGATTTGTAAGAGTTTTATGGTTGCTGTTGTCCAAGTTCAGATTTCTATATGCACCAAAACAACTGCATTGCAATTACGGAGCTGCAACTTTGTTGGATAGTTTGCTACAAAATATGTAAACCCTAAACCCTGAAACCTGAACCTATGTAAACTGTTCCAAAACCCAGGATTCATGTTTGCAATCAGGCAGGTCTGACAAAAAACAAGGACGGGGAAAAAAAACTGCAGGGAGGGATGGTGGCCGTGGATGTGTTTGGTGTAGAGTGGACGAAGACGGGTGCCATGCATATGGGGCTTACTGTTGCATACTATGGCTTCATGAGTGATGGTAATTTCCTTCCACAAGTTCCAAATTCTAGTACTCAAAGATCCATCCAATGGCACCTACCTCCCCTACTCCCATTCATTCATCTCAAGCATTTATAAGCTCACTGCCATCCTTGATATTAGACTTAAAGCTGTCAAATCAATTCTATACAGTTTTTGGGTTGAAGTGAAAACTTGGGCTAGAGCCTCTTCTTCATTGGGGGGTGGAATGGAGGTGGTTGCAGTGCTGGAACTCTCAGCCAAATATCAGCGACGGTGCGGCCGTTTACGGTATTTTGTTGCAGGGGTACTGCGCCTGCTATGTCTGTCTCATTATACATGTGAAGTGCACTATCTACCAGCTCTCTCTGGTCTTGATGCTGAACATGTGGAGGTGGATCATGGTATCCACAACCCTACACTAGACCCAGGGCCCTTGGCCAGCAGCATCGATTCCTCTCCGGTTCTGGCAGCACCAACAAGGTTAAACAGTAACAGTGACTTTGCAGGTGTAGTGAATGCAAGCTATGAGCCTTCAGATTATGTGCGGGGCCTTGATGGCAAGACAAAGCGACCTTTGCCTCGAATAATTACTCCAGATGAAGAAACAGTGACAGTAAGCTCTGCCAGTCCATCACCAAGGGCACGGACAAGGTCAAAGTCAAAAGCCAAGTCAGTTGGATCAACAGCACCAGGAGCATGGAGGGAGGTAACTGGAAGCTGCCTGGGTGACACAGTTTCCACCACTGCAGGCACACGATGGGGCCCATTAGAAGGGATGTCTGATGTGAATGCAGGAGGAGCAGAGACAGATATTGCAAAGTCAAGAGTGCATTTCTTGGTTGAGGATGAGAAGTGGGAGAGTCGGGGTGGCCCATTTCTTGGGGTCATAATGTGCAATCATCAGTGCAAGACAGTTCAATGCATTCAGTCGCAGGCGCTAGCACCACCTGCGGAGCATGATGATGGCAATGTGCATCTGCTTTTGGTCCACAATGTTGGCCGGCTTCAGCTGCTCCGTTTCTTCCTCTTGATGCAATTTGGCCGTCACATATCTCTTCCTTTTGTGGAGTGCATCAAGGTCTGTCACCATCTCTCCCTACACAGGGTTTTATAAGAGTTTTGTTTTTTGGGCTTCTGTTAGTAGTACTAACACAATTATTGAATTGGTGGAGCAGGCACGAGCAGTGTGGTTGAACCCAAGCATCAGGGGCCATCAGGCATGTGGCATTGATGGTGAGCTGCTCACATTAGATGGACCCATCATGATGCAGGTGCTCCCTCACCAGTGTCACCTCATTGGCAAGCGAGCACTGCACGCACAATCGGCTCAAAGTTCCAACAGTTTCATTTAGTTAGTTCCTCAGATGCAAGATAAGTTTCTCACACAACATTTAGTAGTAGGTTAGATGTGTGAAACAAAATTGCATTTTCAACTGACAGTGGAAGTAGGGTGAGAGGAAAAAAACCTCTCTGTCATGGTTTTTCATAGCTAATAATAATACAATGAACCATGAGAGGTTCAATCTTAACCTCCCTCCCAAGGTGCATTCTAGCTTTGAAAGAATGGTCAACTGAACAAGTTTTTAGGGAAGAGCTTGTTGTGTTGACCTCAAAAGATCATTTGCTTCTTGAGCCTGTAATCCATCATTAGTGTTGATGAAGGTGCTCATGCACTATGCAATCATGCCAGGGAATTCACTGGGATGTGTAGCGCTATGCTGATCAGCCACCAAGGAAGTGCTCACCTGAATAACACCAGTTGGTCGCTGGTTGAATGGGTAGCTTCAAAATGACAATTGAGAATTTGCTAGGATAAAGAATTGTGTTGTGCACAATTGGACGAGGCTGAGGCTAGCCCTTTTTTGTCTCTGATTTCCCCTGCTAAACCCTAAACCCTGAACCTTTCATTGCCAGTTTTCAGCACTGTTCTTCTATGCACTCTTTTCACATGAATTCATAACATTTAAGGGTTAGTAGTGCTTGAACGTGAAGTTTGTTCTGCAGTGGTATTTGACAAAGCTCTCAAAGAAATGTTTCAGAAAATAGCACATGCCTTATAAAGCCTGATTGATCAATATTTTAAGAAGACAGATCTGAAGACCATCAAGAACACTTCTTTTGTTGGTGATTGTGATACTATGAATTATATAGATCATGGATAAAATCCCATTAAAAAAAGAGTGAATAGTTTAGGGTTTAGGTTTCAGAATCTAAGAGATGTTTTTCTTGATGATAGGTAGTTGAGGGTTCACAGACCCTATGTTAATAGAATTAAATTGGGGGTGGGTCACAGTTCAAATGCAGTAGTATCTACAGACCTAATCCCTTGCAGTTGCGATTCTTGGCTGCTACTTCTTTGCATGTAGATGATTATACAGTCAGACATCAGGAGCTTTCAAATGAATAATCTCTTCACAATGAGAGCATTAACAACAAAGTTTTGGAAGCTTTACAGATTGCACCTTGAACCCATCAACTTAACCTTGCAAGTGGTAAATTGTTGCATAAATGTAATCAATGCCAAATGGAGAGCTCAAGCACAGAATGTCTTGAATTGGCTGTAAAAACTGATACCCACTACACAACTGCTCCTGGTCCTACACCATCTCACTATATACGTTCTATCACCCAAATCTTTTGCACCAAAATCATCACAGTCATCAGTTTGTGATGCAGAGAACTAACTTCTGTGGCACATTTGCTGCTGGAGAGAAAGGTAAGAGCCATAGAAAAAGTCTCAATCCTCTTCTTCCTCTGTACAAAAAAAAAGCTCAGACTCTTATCACCACCAACCCTCATGTTGCCAGCCAGCCATCACATGTGACTGACCTGAGTTGCCTTGCATTCAGATTCTTAGTTCCAGCAGTACCACTCGCTGGCTGGCTGGATCAATAGCTAGCTATACCATCATAGTCATCAATTTCATCATCTGGGATCAATCATCATCAACATTGCTACAAAGTTCTGCCTCTTTACTTACATGACTTATCCCCATTCTCACAGTCTTGGGTAAGATCGTTGAAAGTCTCGATCCTTGTCTTGCCTCTGTACAAAAGCTCAGACTCAATCACCATCCTCATGTAGCCATCAAATGCAACCAGTTGCTGCTGCTGCTGCCAGCTTGTCGTTGCATTTGCTAGAATCTTAGTAGTTTCAGTGTACCACTGACTGTCGTCCTTGGCCCAAAGATACTCAAAATCATCCAACACAAATACATTGTACCGCACCTTCAGGTCTGTCTTTAGCCTGTGCAAATAGTGAACATCAAGCTCATCATCCGTTGCAATGAAGATTGTCCGCCTCTCCTCAATCTTATCCCAGAGCTTTCTCAAGAGACTCTCAGAAGAAGTATCAGTTTCTAAATTGGGCCAGAGCTCCTTGTTGCTGGCCTTTGCACCTCGGACCACATGGATGACATCGAAGTCCCATTCCAGTTTGTTGCAGATTGCTATGACAATGTTCATCAGAGGCTTTGCTTTCCATACAGAGTTCCATGGCCTCTCAATGTAGTTGTACATCATCTTCTCTGCTGCAACATCTTCTTCCTCAGCATCATCCTCCTCACACACACGATACCAGTAATTCTTTGATTCTTCTTCATTCACAAAGTGGCGGAACAAGATGATGCTAGTCTCATTCAGCAGAAGTGCAGGCTTCACTGCATGATGGTCTAACACATGAAGCTCTGTGATCCCATTGTTCTCACTGCTGCTGGTGGGATGATGATGAAGGAGCTGCAGATCCTGGTTCTGGTTCTGCTCCCCACCCAGCCATTCCTCCCTTTCCTTCTCAAAGGTTTGCTTCTCAATCACGGATGTGGTTTCTTGCAAATGCCCATAGTCGAAGTAGAATCGGAAATCCTTGCCTGGTTCATCTCTGTAGCTTGGAGGATTGTATGCAGCAGGGAGGCAGATGTCTAGATCCATCACAAAGCTCCGGTTCAGGAAGCGTGCCTCTCCCAGTGCACACAACAAACTCCACATGTACTGGCTCATGCTTTTGCAGTAATCGGCTCCTCGAGTGTAATACAGGTACCTGTGATCGTGGCGGAAGAAGATGTTGTTCGGGTCTCCTCCTCCGCTGCTGGTTGCCAAGCTTTCGGCAGCAATGCCGGGAAGAATGTCTTCTCCTTCTTCTTGCGAAAGGGTGAGGAGAGGAGGAAGAGATCTTCTTGTGTTGTTGAATGCTGCACTAGTGTTGAAGGAAACGGCGGAGTTGTCGTCCTCTTCTTGTTGTTGAACGCTGGAATTGTTGGTACCAGCTCTTCTGTCGAGCAACCGGTCGTTGGCAGAGGATCGCGGAGGACGTTGCTGTATCAGCCATGGATCCGGGGCTTTGTAGGCAACAAGAATGGTAAGGGCAGTGAAGATGAGGAGCGAGAAAACGAACACGACAAAACAACAAGAAGCGTTGGTCCCAAATTTCGCTGCAATGCTGCGCCGCCTGTTGGTGCTCAATCCTCCTCCTTGCTGCTGTTGTTGCGGGCCGAAAAAAGAAGAAGAAGATGGTTTCTCTACAAAAAAAGGCCTCATTCTTTCTGGCAATCACAAATCCTTCGCTCTTCTTGACAACCAGAAGAATCGCAAAATGTAGTAGCAGCTGCTGTGCTATGAGAGATATTGCTTCCACCTTTGGCCTTTGCTTCTTCTTCTTCTTCTTCTTCCAGTTGATGAGGATCATCATCATCGTCTGTCTGTCTGTCTGTCTGTCTGTCTCTCAAGTTGATGATTCCATAGTTGCAAAAACAAATCAAAGAGTTTTTTTTTCTTCGAAGTAAGAAACGGAAACAGAAACGATACGGTTCGTTTCTTTCTCCAAAAAAACCGTTCGAGTTCTGGGAATTTTTGCGGGAGAAGTAATTCTGAGAGGCTTCTTCGTTGCACCGACCTCATGTACCAGAGTTTTGTGCAGAGGAGAAGACGAGACGAGACGAGACGAGACGAGAAGAAGGGAAGCCAGCATTCTTTGCACCTTGGGCTTAGGGTTTTAGGTTGCTGAGCTGCAGAAACAGCATTCTTTGCACCTTGGGTTTAGGGTTTTAGGGCTGCTGAGCTGCAGAACCAGCACTCTTTGCACCTAGGGTTTAAGGTTTCAGGGCTGCTGAGCTGCAGAACCAGCACTCTTTGCACCTTGGGTTCAGGGTTTTAGGGCTGCTGAGCTGCAGAACCAGCACTCTTTGCACCTTGGGTTTAAGGTTTTAGGGTTGCTGAGCTGCAAACCTATAACTGTAAGTTGTCTATCCCTTGTCTTCCTTTGTTCACTTGGTGCCCCCTTTTCAGTGGTAGCTAAGGGCCCTCGACGGGGTCCTTAGTCCTTACCAGAATAAAAGGTGCCTGCCCGAAGCAGCAGCCAAGGGCAGGCATCGAATTCTGGTGGATGCCCACATCTGAAGGCCTTACTGTGTGTAATGACCTATTTGGAGGGTTTTTTTCCCCATATCTAACGGCTAAGATCCTTTACTTACTCATCACACAAAGGAAAAAAATTGTTCTGGCCCTTAAAAAAATGTAACCTAGAAATGTAAAATTGTTTCAGGAGGGAAAATTATGGATTTTAACGCACCCTCCAAATACACTGGGAAATCTGTAACAGCTCATTCCGCACTACGGTTGTTGTCCTCTTGCCAATTACGGGACATAACCAACCCTAATGATATTTTTTGGGTCATGCAAATATTAATCCCAAAATCTACACTACTTGAAATATAAAATGAAAAAAAATTTCCACATGTAAAGTATAAATGATACCCTAGTGTTGAATTAGCAAGTTCCACAGAAAAAAATTCATATTAGTTTTTGATATGCTAAAAAATAATTTAAAGAAATTTTTTTTTGGGGGGGGGAGGGGGAGGGTGGTGGCCGAAGAAAATGAAAGCATCTTTTGAAATATTCAAATATATTTTCCATTTGTTGAAATTGAATTTTCAAATTTTAATAATTATTCAACAAAGACTCCCCCCCCCCCATAAATAAATTAAATTCATTGGTTATTCAACTATGGTATTTTACATTTACCACAAATATTTTACACGGCATGTAAAATGACTATTTACACTGAAGCTGCACACGAGACTCGTACCTACTACCTACCTACCTACTTAACACAACACAGGTTAAGATTGGTACCTACTACCTACCTACCTAACACAACACTGGTTAGACTGGTACCTACTAACTACCTACCTACCTAACACAACACTGGTTAGACTGGTACCTACTACCTACCTACCTACCTAACACAACACTGGTTAGACTGGTACCTACTAACTACCTACCTACCTAACACAAAACTGGTTAGACTGGTATCTACTAACTACCTACCTACCAACCTAACACAACACTGGTTAGACTGGTACCTACTAACTACCTACCTACCTAACACAACACTGGTTAGACTGGTACCTACTACCTACCTACCTACCTACCTAACACAACACTGGTTAGACTGGTAGCTACTACCTACCTCCCTACCAACCCAACACAACTCTGGTGATGAGTCACAAAGGCAATCCCAAAGTAAAGTTTGGCACATGTGAAGAATTTGAATTCCAGTTTTGCACGTCAAGTTTCCTCTTTGCACTTCTCCCCCTTCCCCTTCCCTTCCCTTCCCTTCCCTTTTGGTACCCTTTCTCTTCCCTTTCTACTTTGGGATTTTTGCTTCTTCAAGGTTTTTGCTTTGCCTCCTCACATGCACCTTGTTGTTGGAGTATTTTCTTTCTCACATAGCTGCTGGTTTTCTTAACCCAAAACTCCCAATATTCTGCAGGTAAGAATCTCAGTACTACTTTTGTCTCTTGGGGTTTGATCTTGCTAGTCTTCTTGTTGTTGTTGTTGTTGTTGGTTTTTCTTTTTTTGGTTTGGTTTGGTTTGGTTTGGTGGGGGGGGATTAAAATCTTGGAGTTGTAGATCTGATGTTGTTTTGTTTTGTTTTCATTTTTTCATGTGTTTGATATGGCAGGATGTCGCAACCAGATCTAGTCAAAGCAGTTACCGACACATGGGTTGTTGCGAGAGACACCGTCCACAACTCCTTTCAAGCAGGACGCAATGCGTGGACAACCCATGTTGAGCCCAAGGCAAGGGAGGTGGAACAGTCTCTGAAGCAGAAGATTGGAGATGCTCAAAGATTCTTCAAAGAGAAAACAGCACAATTCTCAAAGCAGAACAAATCTCCATCCACATAAAGCCCAACAAAGGAGCAGAAAAAAAAACACCAACCAAGAGTGAGTTCCACCTTCAATATGTCTTTTTTTGTTCTGCACCCATTTTCTCTAGCAGCATTTTGAGGGAAAATGGATCAAGGGATTCATATCCGTTTCATATTATTGGCTGAAAAAACTGTGCAATCAATCCAATGGCGGGTTTTCCTTCATGGAGTAACAAGGAGCTTGAAGATCCGCAACAAGTTGGTGAAAGAACAGATGATGTCTATTTTTTAGGGTAAAAAATTGCTTTCAGTTTGTACATTTGGATTCGCCACCTGATTTCCATGTTTTTTACTTGCATAGCTACTAAAGGGTTGTAAATCTTATGAAGTTGAACTTTCAATAAGAACATTGCCATTGTATTTTGCAATCAGTTGTGTGTATGGTCGAAATGTTTTTGCTCTTTTCAAGTGAGGTGTTCAGTGATTTTCACAGTTTTCATTGAGTTTTTGCTTGCTGGAATTCTGGTTTTGTGAAAGAAGAATTTGGTCAGTTATGCATTTCTTAGCATACAGTCAGTGGGAGTACAAATCTACATTTCATTTTTTAGCTAAGCTTCTGTCATCATCACTTCACTTGAATTGTGTTTTCACATGCAGTTCGATTAGATGTGCACATTGTTGTGAGAGACATGGGCATGGGCGAAAGAGATTTTTGCTAGACCTGATGGGTTATACTGCCAGTTTGACTTCTTTTGATGTGATTGCTGTGAGATTCAATTACAGGTTCAATTGCATCTCTTCTGATTACAGGTCATGTATTCTAGACTGGAATTCACCTGCAATCATTAAAACTCTGGACTGATCTGGATGAGAGGACCATGCTTTTTGTCCTGTGTTCATGTCGGCAAAAGAGTGGAACCATGTGATAAAACATGCAATGTGTTTCACAACTACAGATGTAGGGAATCAGTTCACAATAGAGTTTGGATGCACCAACCACCTCATTCCCTTTCCCTTATGATCAATGTGAAAATACATTTCCTTTGACTCCCTTTTGTGCTTAGTGCTCCTCAGGTTTGAAGCACTATTTTGAAGTTTACTGTTTACTCATAGCACCCTTCCTCTGAAGGTCTTTGCAAATCACATTTTGAGAAGTACCACAAAAAGTTTATTGACTCTTGTGGGATTCTGTGATTTTGTAATTTTCCAAGCAATCCACAACCCCACCTTCAACATTACCTTTGAAGTCTAAAATGCTCATTAACATCAGACCTCAACAATCACAGATGTGTTTTCTTTGTGCCTTGGCATAAAAGCTTTGGAAATTGTCATCTTTGCTTGTAATTAGACAGGATGATTATAACTCTTTGCTTGCAAAGTTGTTCATGCATAATTGTGCATCAGGAGCCCACCCTTTTCAACTTAATGCCATTGAATGGAAACATATCTTATGCCCAGATGATTTTTGAGTTGACAATACGTTTGAAGAAGGCCAATTCTGACTACCCATCTAGCGCACTCTAGATGGGTAGATTTCGATACATCAACTTGTGTGCTATAGAAAAGGGGTTATGTTTTTCTATACTAGTAAAGCCCAATGCCTCTCATGTAAGTGTTTGTTATGATAAATCTTCCATTGAAGGTTATATAAATCAATCTTCACTCAAAATCTCTTTAATGCAGGTTAATCCTATTACCCCATGAGTTGAAATGAAAACCTCAATTGAATTGAAATGGCAAAACCTTTGGAAACATGTTGAATTGAGGTTTTGGTGGAGAGAATTTTTGTACAACAGTTTTTTGCATCAACAAACTATTCATATTGAATTAATTTCTTTACTTGGAATGGAATAGATATGATGAATTCCAATTCCCTACACCATAGAAGTTGAAAAATGTGTTCTTCACATGGTGCTTAAGAGTGAAGAGTTAGGCTTTGTAGAGTACATTTTTTTCCATTTTCTTTTTCTTTTTTCAGTTTGAAACTTTTAGATAGCAAATAATTGTAATGAGATTGTTGGATTATGAGTAAATTTACGATATGAAACTCTTATATGTTGGATGCTTTTGTTTAATGGTTATGGTCCTTATGGGAAATTATTTGGGACAATATTTAGTGGGCTTTGGAATCTAAAAAATATCCCATGACTAAAAATGACTAGTGTTGAGGATGCAAGGATAATCTTCAAATGGAAGAAGAGTTCATTGAATGATCTTTCACATAGTGATTTTATTTTTTTTAAAATTCAAACCAAAAAATTGGGAAATTTTGGGAAAATGTGTTTTTTTCTATTGAAAATTCAACTATTTTTGCTAACTTATTGGGAATATTTGACACCCATATGCCACTTGTCTATTTGTAGTTTGGGTGTCCCTCCTTTTGTGGTTAAATTGCTAGCATGTAGAACTCTAAGACCATATATGATTATGGGCTAGTTGAAGTCTATATTAGTTCAACTTTGGTCTTTTGAAATCAACTTACTAATTCTGATTTGGGTAAATCAAAACAAGATCAAGAAAGCAATTCTTGACCTTTCCTACAATATGATTCCAATATCATGTTGAAAATAACTTGTATGCATGTAGAACCTTTGAGGAGATGTTTTTTTGATAATGTAAGAAGGGACAATGAAAGAGCATCCTCAAAACAAAGGTTGAGAAGCACCTCTCATTATGAATGGGTTAGTAATTCCCACCAAAGATAGTTGCATGACTAATTGTAGCTAAGAAAATGTTTTTTTGATTTACAAGTTGTTCAACATGTTTCCAAGTCAACCTTAAAAACCCAATGGACCATTTCAACTATAATGGTGTTAGACAAAAGTGTGTTCAACCCTATGTTCCATATTAAAATAAATGAATGTTGCATCTTTTTGGGGTGAAGACAAAATAAAGTGGACAAATTTTTTATTTTTTCAATCTACTTGAAAAGTATACACTAAGTATATTTGACAAAATTATAATATTATGTGCCCCTAAAATGAAACAAAATTGCAAACATTCTATTTTTGGGCTCACCATTTCGTAATGATTGTTTTCATTACATTTTTTAACTTGTAAATTAAAGTACTCAAAAAGTATCCCTAAAACAATTCACATTTTACAAGTTTGGGGACAATTTCAACAATGAAATTACATTCAATGGGCATGCCAAACTCTATGAAAACATTCAACACATTCATATTGAAGCCACCAAACCAATTCCACGTACTTCATGTTTGCTTCTTAAAAGTTCACTTGAACTAAAATCAAATACATTGGTATAAAAAATAATATTAAACCATGATTATATACATTCAACTTTTTTAGTTGCTAGCAACAATAGTTGAGAATGAGTGTGCCAAAAAAATTGACATTTTTTGTTTTAATGAATTGACTTTTATTGATAATTAATTAAGAACCCCAATGTTTGCATTGCAAAACCTATTATTTTAGTTATATCATAATATCCATTGCTTGTTTCATTCAATGTATATTAACTACAACATGATCAATATTTGGGTTTTTATATCATTTGCCTTGCAATCACCTTTCAACATTTCAACATTTCTAATTGTTATGTAATGAACTAACTAATGGTCTCTTTTCTCTTCTTCTTTTTAGTTCTTGAATACATCAAAAATTGATAACTTATCCCTCCACTACGGTATTTTGCCATATTAAGGTCAAATTCTTATAACTTAAATTATCATTCTACAAATAAATTGATAAATTTACTTACAAAACATAATTTTGTATTTATCATACAATTTTTGTTCATTTTTGAAAACATGTCATCAACTTGGCTAGTTTATTAAATAGTATTTCAACATTGACTAACCACCCCATGCCACGTTGAAGTCTTCCAACTATGGAAAAGGCCTTTAGATTCTTTAAAATGTTCAATAAATTGTCAAGTCACAAAGAGTGAAAGTTAAAATAATCTTAATCAAATGATTCAATTCATCATTGATTTATCACTAGGCCTAATGACAAATAAAAGGTGGATGTGTGTGAATCTTTAGTTGGCGATGTGTATAAATGAAAAGGCTTATCACAAACATAGTTTAAAACAAGTTATAAAAATTTAATAATAAAGATGAATGGCAAAGAACATTGACATGTTCCTCATTTTTGTTTGTTCAATAACACCCAAGATAATTAGAGGGCCAAAGGATTTGCTTTGGGTTGAAACATGTAGTTTGATCTAATTAACCATTCCCCACTAGTAAAAACTACCTTTGACCTTTATTTTGTAATGGTATGGTAAACATGGTCTTTGATCACATGAATTTGAAAAAGCTTGATGAAAACATGCACTAATTTAAATATGTTTATGGCTATCTAACCAAGTCAAAATGATCCATGAAATTTCAAATTTTTCATTTGAGACAAAATAGTGCATAAGGGATCCATAGCTAAGCCATCCATTATTGCACAACTCCAAAATCAAATCCATTCCCTGTCTCATGTCTTTCCACAACTTTAAGACGTGTTGTTCATTAGCAAATAATCCACTTTTGGTACTTTAAATAAAAAATGAAACAAACAATCATTAAGAAAAGAATGAATGTTTTGCATTTTTGGCTTTGCAATTGAATTTTTTAACTGTAACAACTAGTTGTATTTTCTTGTGGAATATGTTAGAAATTTCAATAGTTATATCGGACATTATGTTGCATCATATTTAATATAAGTACACTCTTGCACAACCAAAACTTTGCAATTATTTTGCAAGTAAATGTTTGTGTTGAAGCTTGGGTGTCACATTGGATTGACAAGAAAAATGAACCCACACCATGATCATGGCACATACATGGATCATGTACCACATTGGATTTGCATACATGGATCATGTGCCATGTTGGACTTGTAGGAGAAAGTGAACCCATTCCATTGTGGTGTTTGCATGGATGACACATTGGGAGTGTTAAAAAACTAAGTTGCAAATTTTGAAAATGTTTGTGATAATTGGAAATGGATTCATGTAATCTAAAATATATATTTTTTGTAATTGAAGTTGCCAATTTGTAACTGATTTTGGTATTAATAGCAACTAATGGACTTCACAATGGTGGAAACATGGAAATTTCCCAATATTATTTTAATAGATCAATTATGAAAACAAGGTGACATTCCAAAAATAACAAGATAAGGGGACCCAAGGTAAATATTACATGAGGGCTTCCATCCCAAAGGGACATAAATCTTCATAACCTTAGAATTTATTCATGAAATTACATCTATTAGACCATGTCATTATCAATTTGAATTCAATGTTTTTAAAGGATATAGCTTGTTTGAGTGTTATTTTTTCAACAAGGCCATTCCATATCCATATCATCACCAATTTCTTTTATGGTTTGTCCACTTTATACCTTTAATAGTTGGATTATCATTAATCAAAAAAATCATATGGGGTCTTTGGAGGCATCTCCACTATAACATGGTTTTTTTCATTGTTATTTAACATTTAGCATATGGGTTTTTGTGCAAACATTCATTGGTTTTAGTTGAAAATGCTTTTTATCACGAGCTTAGTTGTTTATTGATGAAAAAATGTGGATATGCAAGCTTTGTGTGTATTATAACACTATACAAGGTTGGATAAGTTTATGGTAGAATCATGGGATACACCGGTATTGGTCCAAAAGATTTGCCATGTTGGATAAGTTTATGGAAGAATCATGACATTGGGTATTAGTCCAAAAAAATTGTCATGTTGGATAAGTTTATGGAAGAATCATGGCATTGGGTATTGGTCCAAATTTTTTGTTATGTTGGATAAAGGCAACAACCAAGTTATATTTAGATTGGTATTTCATTACAATAATTACTAAGCTAATACAAATAGGGATATTTAGAGGTTAATTCACATTATCCTTGGCATCTTTTCCACAATTTGTTATAATCATTAAATAAATGAAACCATCAAAATTTTCAATGATATTAGATGGTTCTCATTATGCCATCTTAATTTTTTTGCACCATGAAACAAATTACCAAAAGGTCTGTATTTACTATGCTATCGGTTGATAAAATTTGATTGAATTTGATATGTTATGAAATTTTAATATTCATGGTATATGAAAGTGATCTAATGGGACAAGAGTCAATTTTAAAGTAAAATTTATGTTCATTGATGTGATAGAATGCATGCACAAATGCCCATAAAAATATTATTAATCCTCAACAATGATTTTCATCAACTAGTTTCCATTTTTTTTGTAAATTACACTTACAAACATCAATTTTAACTATAATTTTTTTTTCAATAGGTTGTTATTGTCATCATACAAATGACATCATCACACAAGGATTAGGGTGTGTATTTTCAACATCCCCCTAATAATTTAAATGATTGTTATATTTTGAAAAGCTAGTTAAAAAAGAAATTGTTACCAAACATACTATACAAATTCATACATAAACTTATTATAGTGACAACTTCATTGTGTAATTGGTAAATATTGTAATTAAAAAATTGTCAACTTATACTATTAGTATTCAATGTTCAATTTTGAATCATCTTCAAGTATGATCTTATAGAAATAACTAGGTGAGATGGGGACATTTTTTCACTTTGACTTCCTCATGAATTTGTGCCTACTTGTAGGCTAATAGAGGTATAATGAATAATTTAGTTTGGTGCATTTGAAATGGTATATAACTTGCATATAAATCTTTAGTTTGTGCCTTTTCATGTATGAAGTGATGTTGAAGTTACAGCATGCTTAGTGCAAACGTGTAAAACAAGATTGTTTACATCTTGGATACAACTTTGATTGTCACTAAAAAATGGTGTTGATTATATTCCACACATTTGTAACTTCTCTAGTAGCCTTCTCAAATAAACAATATCCTTTACGCAATTTCAAATACATTATGTATTTAGGTTTTGTTGTGGACGAAACCATTATTGATTGTCTTTTTGAACTCCAATCAATTGGTGGTTCTCCTAGCTTGTACAATATGCAAAACATTGATATTATTGTATCATGATCATGACTATAATCATCATTTACAAATGAAGTAAGATAGTCTTCCCCTCCTATTGAATAGATCATGCCATAATCTTGTGTGCCTTTCAAGTAATGTAGAATGTTCTTTACAACTAAGATGTGCTTCTATTATGGTTGGTATGTGTATTGACTTATGTAAGTAACTACATAACTAATGTTTGGCTACATATTTGTGACATCTAGATAAAAATTCCTACAAGTGACATGCACAACTTTTCATTTGTTATATGGGACTTCATATCCTTTTTTTAATTGTTCTTGTATTCATGGGTACCTTAATAAGATGAAATCCTCCATCCCAAACCTTTCTAATAAGATTTTAATGTACCTATGCTAATGAATCCATGTGTTATCCTTTCCATATTCAATCTCTTTTCGCAAATATATACAACCTTGTTAAACCTAATTTAATCATTTCAATTTTTTCGTGAGCTTTGCTTCTATGCCATTCATGTTTTCCTCATTATTATTTGTAAACTTAGTAAATTATCAACATAGAAAAAATAATATCATGTACAACCCATTCCTTGTTGAACAATACAAATTGAAATCCTCTAAATTCTTTTGACCTTCAAAACAAGTCAATTCTTACATTCCAAGCAAGTGAAACCTACTTCAATTCATAAAACATTCATTTAAAACTACACATTTTGTCTTCCAGTTTTGGCCCACAAAATCCTTTAGGTATTTAAATGTACATTTTTATTAAAAACAAGTTGTCCTTATGTATCAAGTCAAGTCTAATGCTCCACATTTTTTTTGTAGTTATTGCAAGAATGATTGACCAACATAGTTTGGTGCATAGGTGTCAAAGTAATCCACCCTTTCTATTTGTTGAAATCCACATGCAATTATTATAACATTAAGTTTATGAGCTTTTCCTAATTTTTTCTCTTCATTTAAAAAAATCATTTTGTCATGATTGTTCATTTGGGGGCATATCAACCAATTTTTTAAGTATCATTTTTGTTTAAATATTTAACCTTAGATTGGATTAATAATTCCTATTCCTTTCTTGAATTGCATTTTCATAAGTGGTTGGCTCCAAATTTGTTTCTATTCCATACATAGCATGAATATAAACAATGCATCCAAATGTTCTTAAATTATTTACAAATTTAGATTTTCCTTGTAGTACATGTGCTATGGAGTAATTGCTTTGTTTGCCAATGTTAATCTTTGACTAATTAAGTAATATGTAATGTTTATTTGTAACTTCCATTCACATGTAACTTAAAATTCCACTTTCAACTATCATGTTTTTGGTTTTTTCAAGGACTATATGATTTTTTCTCTTTATCACATCATTTTATTAGGAGTCAATGCTTAAGTGATTTGTCATTTCATTCCATTTTTTTCACAAAAGTAGCTAAAGTTATCTAATAAGAACTTTCCTCCTTTATCAATTTTCAATGTGATGATTTTTTATCTAGTTGCCTTCTTGACCGTTTCCTTTAAAAACTTGAAATTTTAAAATGCTTCTCCCTTTATTTGCAAAAATTAAATCCAAATTTTTAGAGAATAATCATCTATGAATACCACAAAATACTTGGATCCATGAAGTAATGCCTTTGGTAATGAACATATGAAATCTAAATGTATCACTCAAGCACCACCTTAATTATATTCACTTTGAGAAGGAAATTTTTTTATGTGTTGTTTTCCCACCCCACACACCTCATCAACATGTTCAATCCTTGGCATTCCTACTACTCTTCCTTGCCTAAATAAGTCTTTTAGCCCTTGGACATAGTAGAGATTTCCATAACTTTTGTGCCAAAGTTGAGCAAATTGATGTTGGTGTCATTGAGTTTAAATGGACTTCTTATCCCATTCTATACAATGCATTTTTCCTACCTTTATAGCCAACCCAATTACTTTTCTATTGAACTTGTTATCTAAAATCCAACAAATTTCATTTGAAAAAATATCCTTTGTTAGCCAATGAACCTATTGAAATCATACTATGCTTGAAAGAGCCCGTGCATAGAAAAAAAATTACATATTTACTCCATCAACTTTAGGAATCCTTTTGCTTCTACAACATAGGAATTTCCCTCAATTGTTTTCGCCTCCCCTCCTTTTGAATTGTTTTGAATTGAAACTAAGTTATTTTTATTTCCCATACATGTTGGGTTGCCCCATTCTCCATGAATCAATTTTGGCTATGATCTAACCTATTATCAATTTTTATTATTGCTACTCCTATTATTCTTTCATATTCCTCCTCATTCTCTTTAGTCTTTTCCACCATGTCTACAGTTTTTTTCCTTTTTCTTGTGACTACTTGCAATGAACACACAATCCTTGACAATGTGACCTTCCTTGCCACAAAGGAAACAAGTTATTGGCCTTATAGTGGCAAGTCTTTGATGATAGGTGTGACCAATCCAAGACTTCCTTTCCCTCCTCCTCGAATTCGACTTCCTCGAGTCTTGCTTCCTTTATCATAATTTGGGTTTCGCGTTGCTACTCACTACTAGTGATGATCAACTTTTTTTTTTCTTATGTTTTCATATGGTTTTCAATAATTCATCATTAGTCATGTCAATGTCAAATTTAATTTGATTTAATATAAATTCTATGGACATGAAAATACACACATTAATTTTTTTTTTTCCATATCCATGTCGGTGAATAGGGAAAAGAAGTGAAGTAGTCATAAAGATGGAGATAGTTACTAGGAAAGGAGGGAAATAATTATTTAAAAAATAAGTAGCAAAAGAGGTAGTTAATAGAAAAAAAAAGAGGTAGTTAGACTTTGGAAATGAAACAATTGTATATGGAATGTTTTTTGGAAATGTCCAAGGATGACCATACCATAGATTCCAAATTTTGAAATTTTATAAAAAGGAGCCTACAAAAGATTATAGAAAACCACCCATGTACTAGTTCCTTTAAAATTCTCGTCACTAGAATATTGCCCTCTTTTATGTTGAGCAAATAAAGTTTCAATATCTCCAAGCTTTTCTTCTTGAAGTTGCACGCAATGAAATTCATTCAAACTTTAACATTTAGTTGTTTGAATGTGGGAAATATGTTTCTAGAGCTAATGTTTTGAACCATTGCTTCATAGCTCATGGGCAAACTATTCATCACCATATTCACCAATGTCCTTGAAGGTAACTATTCTCCCAATGTTGCAAGTTTGCTTTTGAGTTCCCTTGCTTGTCATACCTAGTCTTCCATGTTATCTCTATTCTTCATCTTCAATGAATCTACGTGTGGACAAAAAATCAATTCGAGACAAATTTCATGTTTGGAACATATTTCACAAGACCTTCCAAGTTGTGGGGTCAAGTCATGTTCTTGCAACAATGTCCACCAAGTCTTGCCATCACCTTCCCCTTTATTTTACTTAACTACAATTACAATTTTATTATTTGAACTTTGCTTATTTGTTGTAAAAGATATAGGGGGATTAGTTTCGATATTCATTATGTCCCCTAATCCATTTTTCATGAATATGACTTTCATTTTTAGCCTCCAAACATTATAGTTTGTTCCTTTTTCTAACTTGTTGGTCTCACTAACGAATGCATTTCTAGAGCTCTAATTAGCCATCTCACACTAAACTTTGTTGTTCTTTTTTGTTGCTTTGATACCATGAATTAAAATCTCAATTCATTGCAAGAGAAAAGAAATAATGCACTATAATGGGTGGATGGATGCACATAATGATATTGCTAATCTTACACATTTGACATTAAAAAGGAAATTTTTGAAAAAAAAAATAATGGAAATTCCTTAAAATAGCTAAAGTTTTAGAAAAAACAACTTCCAAACTTTCGAAACCACAAAAATGGGAGGAAAAAGGAAAAGGAAACCTAATCCTAATAAATTCTTCTATATATGGAAATTTAACATTGATGTTAAGAAATTTTTTAAATTTTTTAAAAAAAATTGGGATAACCCACGGAAGAAAAATACAAAGCAAATAAGTTTTTGAATTTGAAAAAAAAAAAAACAGATTACCACAAGTCCAAAAACATATATGTAGTTTGATAAATGTACATCAAAATAATTTTTAATCAAAAAACATAAGGGGAAATATATGACATGCAAAGGCAACAAGTTTGAAATTTTTTAAATACTACAAAATGAAATTGAAGAAAAAAAATGAAATATATAATTATATATGTAAAAGATGTGAAGGACTAAAATGAAGGAACGAGAGCAAGAAATGGAGCTAAAATGAATAAGGTTGACAAAAAAAAAGGAAGAAGACAAAGAAGCAATCAAATACTTCACATGAAGTCCACAATATAGGATATTATAAACACCACGGTTCTCAAAATGTTTGGGAAAAACAAAAAATCGCCGCCTTTATAACCGTCGGTTCTTTCCATGTGTTCTTGTATGAAAACCAGGGGCTCTTTGAGGTTTTTGAAATAACCGGAATCCACAGTTCTTTCATTCTGATTCAATTTTTTTAATTTATAAAAATTAATTATTAAAATATTAAAATAAATAAATAAAAATAAATAACTGAAACCCACAATTCTTTGATTCTGAACCTTTTTTTTAAAAATCTGGAACCGGCGGTTCTGTGGCTTTGAACTATTTTTAAAAACCACAACTGGCGGTTCTCTGATCCTGAAATACTTTTAGAAAACCAGAACCGCCGGTTATTTAATAAAAATCAGACAACAACCCATCACTGGTAGCAGGTACAAAGGAATTTGTGTTTGTAGCCAAAGTGACACAATTATTCATAAGAAGACTTAGAAAAAGTGACGACCATTGATAGGAGGATTTAGCCAAATCTGGCTATCAATCAGAAAATAAAATAAAATTAAAAAAATTTAATCAACCTTCTATAATTTTTAGCTACCACACTGAAAACCAAATTGTAACAATATGGCAAATTTTTTTGTAAAAAAATTTCACTTCATGAAACTGAAAACCTCAAAAAAGCACTTTTTTTTTTTTTCAAGTTCTTAAATTTTAAAATTTTCTTTTCTTTTTGGCTAAATTTCACCAGTAATTTTTTAAAATAATAATAATAAGGCTATGGGGGTACAATTACAGAGCCAGTAAAGTGACCTATAAGTGGATTCCCATGATCATGATACAGAAGAAGCTTCAAGTGTCATCTGACAAAAAAATCTTAGGGGGCAGTAAAACAGGGGATGAGTGCACACAACAGATCTGACCACCAGTTTTCTTTCACACACTTCACACTTCAAATTCAATCTCTTCTTGGGTTGTATCTGCTCTGCTGCCATTTTCATGTCCAAAAAAACAATTTGAAGTACAATTTTTTGTCATTACCCAGCCTCCAGATGTAATCTGTTAAAAACTGGGTTCAGCTTCCGAATGCATTCTTTATTATTTGTGCCAGAGTTTGGTCCTGTGTTCCAATTGTCTTATTGCTTGTCGTCACTACTACTACTACTAGCCTACTAAGACTTTTACACATCCGGATCATGTCATGCTTCTTTCCTTCCTTCCTTTCTTCTTGTTCTTCTTGTTCTTCTTCTTCGGAGCTCCAGTCTTCCAGTATCAAATGCATCCCAAACAATTCCAGAAGTTTTTTTGTGTATGGTGAAGTTATTTGTAACGTCGTCCTGTATTTGGGCTGTAGTTTGAGCCTCTAATCTTTTTTTCACCCCCCCAATAATTTGAGTGTGGTGTTAAAGTGTGTGAACTTTGACATACCATTTATCTGTAATGTCACCCTGTCTTTGGTCCCTAGTTTCTAATCCCTGTTTCATCCCCCAATTTTGAGTGTAGTATTAAAAGTGAGTGAAATTGGGTACTGTTGCATGAAACTGGGTATCAAGGTTCAGAGGATTTGGAGAATCTTATTCTGAAAAGGCTTTTGATTTGATGAAGAGTAAGTAGTGAAGGGGCTCAGGTTGGGGCAAATTTCAAAACTGGGGGTGAAACTCCTGTGAGGATCAACTTAGGTGAGAACAACTAGTCTGGTCTTCTGCTTTATTTTAATTTCTTCTCCTTTTTTTTTGGGTTCCTGTGTATTGTTGTCATCCTGACATCTCATTTCATCCCCTGTTTTGACAAAACCGGGGCCCAGTTTGAGGTACTTTTTACAGATATCTCCAGAATGTTTGGAAAGCAGTTTAGTTTGGATATTGGGTGGTGTCAGATTTACTTTCATAATAAGGCCTGTTAGTCACTCACACAATTGACCAAAATGTGACATTGCCAAACATTCCACCAAAGTATATGCACACAAATCATGAAAATTATGGTACAATTTTGGTGGCCAAGTGAGCCTTTGAAAATTATTTGCACTCATGAAAACACATTTGTATTTCAAGGGCTTGGAATTTGGGTATTGTGAAACAACACAATCTTGATAGGGCATCTTGATGTGTATGTGTATTAAGAGCATCACTTGCATGAAAGGCACAACATAGTTGAGCTTCACAAAGTTCATGTAGGTTTAGGGTTGAGGATCAATTTTGTAAATTGTGTTCCTTTTGTAACATATCTTTCCTAATTGCATGCCTTGGGTCCATAGAGTGGTGGGATTGGCTAAATGGTTTGGGGGGGGGGGGGGGGGGGGGGGGGGGGGGGGGGGTTTTAGGGGTGGCGACAGGCGAGTTTGAGGGGGGGGAATATCAACATTTAAAAATGATTTTATTTTGGTTTTT